>Ga0180007_10000106_pt1 | contig 148812 bp, 124 predicted proteins | sample MM_PC_MetaG_FD_121122 | JGI IMG/M metagenome (GOLD analysis project Ga0180007, IMG submission 121122) | Groundwater microbial communities from the Aspo Hard Rock Laboratory (HRL) deep subsurface site, Sweden - MM_PC_MetaG | ecosystem: Environmental > Aquatic > Deep subsurface > Groundwater...
GTAACTGGAAACCGGTGCTCCTGGTACAGCTGAATCCTATTAAGAAAAAGGCACCCAAAGAGCACTCTTTTAAAAAGGCAGCTTAATTTCGGTTTAAGTGACAACTATCTTGACACTCGCCGTTTGATAAAAAACCAGGTGAGGACAATCAAATGGAAATCCATACCCTTCCAGCTCCGAGACTTCAAAAACCCAATGTATCATTGCATAGCAAGCAGCAGCAGGAAGCGGTTTGATAAAAGAAGAATCAATATGGCTGATATCATCAAAGTTACCCGCAAACTGCTTCAATGTAGATGGTTCTTCGTCAATGATTTTTTCCAATACTTTTGCTTTCTGGCGAAGCATACCTCGAATTTTATGCTTTTTCAGACGTGTTCTAATTTTGCTGTAATCGTCATCAAGCAAGTCTTTACCGATGTCACGTAAAAAATGAAAATGGCAGATAAAATCAGGGATATCTTTAAATATTTTTTCCACGGCATTCAAGATACCCCGGCCCATGTCATGAACCAGAGCAATTGGCATTCCATAGTCTCTTTTTATTTTTTGAAGAAACGGAATGATATATTCGGCTTTTTCCGAAGGAATCTTCACATTATCCAGTACAATTTGAGCGATGCCGTCCATGCCTGTAAAAAGATGAGGGCTGTCCCCCTCACAAGTACCGTCCATATGCAAAATATAGCCGCCCTTAGATTGCATGTGTTCCTTTAATTGCTGTCTGCTTTGTTGATGGGCAATGGCAAGATATGCGATAAATTTTTTGCCTAAAAAGCCGATCTCACGACGTGAAATTTTAATATTTCTCGAAAGTAGCTTCTCTTTTATTTGAACCTCATTATAATGATCGACAAAAAGGGCTTTGCCGACATAAACGAGAACATCATAGCCATAGGTGCAACGATAAGGAGTAAGAATTCGCATCTCCTCACTGTAATACTTTTTATTGTTTGAGCCCACAAGAACGGTCTCCCTGGCACAAAAAGGACCGATATCCAGTGTCACGACATTTCTTGTTCTGGTTTTTAGCACTTTCAGATTAACCTCATCACAAACATCGGGATAAAACGGGATTTCCGGTGAATCCCTAAACAGAGAACCGCTATGAATATTCTCATATATCCTGTTCCGATAACTGGTCAGGCACTTTATCGCCTGGTGAACGAAATTTTTTTTAACAAATCATGCGTTTCCAAAAAATGATGAACCATCATCGTATTTATTGGTCTCCCCTTCGAAACGATTGCTGTCAACTCTTCGATTTCGATATCCGGTTTCTTTATTAATGCAACAAGAAGGACCACTGCTTCCGCATCTGTCAGATTGCCAGTAACAATGGGCAGATTGAATGTTCTCCTCTGTATTTGCCGAGAAACATCTTCATGACTTCCATGATAGTAAACATAACGCCTGTCGTGCTTTTTTCTGGTTATATCTTTAGCAGCTGTGAGCTGTGAAAAAAAAGAACTACTTGGTGGAAGATCTACTTTTTCAGAAATCTCGACAGCATTCAAACCAATCGGGGACTGACGAATCAACCAGACAATCGTTTGCTTGAGATTGCCGTTTTTTGAAAAAAGGACTGTCTTATATTTCCAGAGTCCATCTTCATTAAATTCCGGGATATGAGGCAACGTATAATAACGACCGTTTTTGTTAATGCTTGTGTACGAATTCCATTTTTTTAGCCACCTTCTTGTGGTTATTGTAGAACATTGCATCATTTCCGTGAGGTTTTCAATCGTCATAATTTTCTTTTGATCAAATGTTGTGAATATGGTGTTTTCGTCCATAGCATCCATCCATGATAAAGTATGTGTTTTTTATTTATATCAACGCATACTTTATCATGGATGGATGGAATTTTAAACAATTTTTTTCCAGATTTCATACATAAATCAGCTAATCTGTGATGATTTCGAGTAATTTTTTCAAAACACATACTTGATCTCAATTCCATTGCAAGCCTTTAAGGCAATAATCACGGCATTCTCTCAAATCCAACCGTTATTTGCCGCCATAGCAAAAATGTTATCAAATTCCAATTAATTACAAAATCGTATATAGCTGAGGTCCTGACTTTTTACAGGGCCATCATTTATATATTTATCATCTGGTGCATCTTCTTATGTAACTGGTCATAACCTGATAGTAGATGGAGACTATTCAATATGGTGATCAATAAAGTTGACAATGCTGTTCAAATCGGAAACCACTTGGTTGGGCTTGGAAACCCAATCTTTATAATTGCTGAAATTGGTTTGAACCATAATCAGGATTTAGATATGGCGATGCAGCTGGTCGATGCAGCTGTTGCTGCGGGATGTTCTGCGGCGAAATTTCAGACATTTAGAACTGAAGATGTTTATGTCCCTGGAGATCTCGCGGGTACCTATCATTTAATGGGTAAAGATATTTCTATTTACGATTTGCATACCAAGCTTGAAATGCCTGAAGATTGGATTTTTAAATTAAAAAAATATTGTGATGAACGGAATATTGTTTTTTTTTCAGCCCCTATAGGGAAAAAAGCTACAGATCTTTTAGATAAATATCAGTGTGAGGCATTTAAGATTTCTTCTTATGAATGCACAAATATACCTTTTGTTCGATATGTCGCTTCAAAACAAAAACCTTTGGTATTATCAACTGGCGGTGCGTCACTCGGGGAGATTGAAAAGACCGTAAATTGCATTCAAAAAGAAAACACACCGCTTTTAATCATGCATTGCGTAACTAAATACCCAGCACCATATCATTGTGCTAATTTAGCGGTTATGAAAACGTTAAAATATGCATTTGAAGTTCCTGTCGGTTTTTCTGATAATGGGTTTATTGATGATAATGGGGTTTTAGATTACATAACAATACCTGTTGCTGCAGCAATGGCGGGAGCCGATCTTTTTGAAATACATATTACAATGGATCGGAGTTTGCCAGGACCTGACCATGGATTTGCAACTGAACCCCACGAATTGAAAGAGCTTGTCCAGCAGATGAAAAGTATACGCAAGGAATATAATCATGGTAAAAAATTTAATATTCAACAGTCTCTTTTGGGTAGTTCAGCAAAAAGGACTTTACCAGAAGAAAAATATGTACGGGATTTTGCATTTAAAAGTATTTTTGCTGCAAAAGATTTATCCAAAGGAGAGAAAATCACTGAACAAAACATTTGTATTTTGAGGCCTGGAGAACACGAACATGGTATAGCACCCGAATATTATGATCTCATTATTGAAAAGGCTGTTGTATCAGAAGATATTAAGCGATGGGCCCCAATTACCTGGGATTTGCTATTGTCATGATCGATAGGAGAATATTATTTCGATGTGATGGTGGCCTAATACCTGAATTGGGTACAGGGCATATTGTTCGCTGCTTAATACTTGCTAAAGAACTCGTAAAAAAACCGCATGTTGAAGTCGCTTTTTTAATGTCTGACTATGAAGAAGGTATGCAAATAGTTGAAAAACAAGGACACCAAGTTTTTCGTATCCGGGAAGACGAAGATGAAGATTTTAGAACGATAAAAACAATTCAAGAATTTAAGCCTGATATCTATGTCAGAGACAATCTTTCCTCTAAAGCCGAATTGATGAGTCTTATCAAAAGCACAGGAGTTATATTAGTATCCATAGATGATACTGGAGAAGGCGCAGAATTCGCAGATATCACAATCAACCCGATTTTACATGATGGAAAGGCTTTGTATGAAGGTTATGATTATCTCGTGTTACCCTATGCTGAAGTGCAGACTAAAACTACTCAGCTAAAGGTTCCTGACAGCAGAAATAAAATAGTTTTTGCTTCTTTTGGTGGTTATGACCATCAGAATATTACACAGAAATTTGTTGAATCTATTGGATATTCTGATGGAAATGTGAAATTCCATATTGTAGTGGGAAATCTGTATGACAGAATTGATGCTCTGCAAAACATAGCCCAGGATAATCCTGATATTAGGATTTATAAGTCACCAGAAAATTATAACGAATTGCTTCAGTCAGCAGATATTGCGATTATTTCAGGCGGATTGACACTTTTTCAAGCGGTAGCTTATGGGATACCCAGCTTGGTAATTTCGCAGTATGAACATCAAAAGGTGAATGCAGATAGATTGGAAAAATTTGGTGTGATTCGTAATCTTGGGTTAGCTAATCAATTTGATTTCTCTACACTAAAATCGAATATTTATAAGTTGATGTCAGATGAGGAAGAATTAATTTCAATGTCCAACACGGCAAGGCGATTGATCGATGGGTTGGGCACTAAGGAAGTGAGCTCTATTATTGGGATTATCGATCGGTTGGATTGGGATAGTGATTTTTTTCATCAGAATATTGCCTACCTATATCCCAGGCGATTGCGAGATTCGATTGTAAAATTTGCGTTTCGAAAATGTGAAAAAGAAAATATTGATTGCCTATATTATCTATGCAATTGCCATGATTCTGAAAGTGTTCGAATAGCTGAAAAATATGGTTTTCACTTTGTTGATATTCGTTTGACATATCGATTAAACCTTGAAAGGGATAGCCATATTTCTGGTCTTATGCAAATTGATGGGTTGGAAATAAGATCAAGCTGTGAAGGTGATGCCCCGGCTTTATCTACAATTGCACAAGATAGCTATGTCAACAGCCGTTATTATTTTGATGATAACTTTTCAGCTGAACTTTGTAAAAAATTTTATCGAGACTGGATAGTAAAATCGATGAAAGGAAAGTTCGATGATATTGTATTCGTTGCAGTCATTGAAAATGATATTGTTGGTTTTATTTCTTGCAGGCAAATGACATCGAATATGGGCAAAATCGGATTGGTTGGTATTTCACAACGTTTTCAAGGGCGGCACATAGGACAGCATTTGATGCAAAAAGCTTTGGAGTGGTTTAAAGAAAAGAATATTCCATTTGTAGAAGTGGTCACTCAGGGTAGAAATATTAACTCTCAGAAAATGTATCAAAGCTGTGGTTTTAGATCAAAAGAAACAGCGCTATGGTATCATAAATGGTTTACTAAAAAATATAGCAATTGATAAAATAGTGGAAGGTAGCAATGAATTCTGGAAATAAAATGTGGAAAAGAGCTTTAAATTCTATTCCCGGTGGCAACGGGCTTCTATCAAAAAGACCTGACAGATATTTACCGGATTTGTGGCCAACTTATTTCAGTAGGGCAAAAGGTACTGATATATGGGACATAGATGGGAAACATTATGTTGATATGGCTCAGATGGGAATAGGTACAGCCATTTTAGGATACAGTAATGATGAAATCAATAATACAGTGATTGATGCGATAAAGGGGGGAGTGAATACAACTTTAAATTGCCAGGAAGAAGTATACCTTGCTGAAAAGCTACTTAATTTAAATCCATTTGCGGGAGGTGTAAAATTCGCGCGAACTGGTGGCGAGGCGATGGCAATAGCTGTTCGTATAGCCCGTGCATATACTGGTAAGGATAAAATTGCATTTAGTGGATATCATGGATGGTGTGATTGGTACTTATCTTCAAATCTTGCTAATGAAGAAAATTTGAATGGTCATTTACTCCCCGGACTCTCGCCTAAAGGCGTGCCCAAAGGCCTGATAAATACAACCTTTCCATTTCAGTATAACAACGTCGATGAATTTGAAAAAGTTATTGAAAATAACAATGATATTGGTGTTATTGTTATTGAAGGTGCTCGATACGATTATCCAGAAGAGGCATTTTTGAATGCCATTCAAAAAAAAGCTCAGGAACTTGGTATTATAGTAATTCTTGATGAGATAACATCCGGATGGCGTATAACGGATGGAGGCGTATATAAGATAAATGGGTTTAAGCCTGATATCGTTGTGTATGGTAAATCGATGGGAAATGGTTTTGCTATATCAGCTGTGGTTGGGAAAAAGGATATTATGGACATTGCTCAAGAAACATTTATCAGTAGCACATTTTGGACAGAACGAGTCGGATTTGTAGCCGCACTAAAAACAATTGAGTTGATAGTTCAAAATAGAGTATGGGAACATTTAATACAAATTGGGACCCAAATCGGGGAAGGATGGCAATCGATTGCTATAAAGCACAACATTAAATTGAGTGTTACAGATTTTAAACCTTTAATTACGATGAAGTTTGATTATGGACCTCAGAATGCTATTGTATCAACGCTGTTTATTCAGGAAATGCTTAAGCGTGGATATCTCGCCGCGAATAGTGTTTATGTCTCCTATGCACATGGAGAAAAAGATGTTGATAACTATTTAGGACATGTAGATGAAGTTTTTGGTTTTATTTCTGACGCTATCCAAGCTAATCAATTGGTTGAAATGCTTGATACAAAAGTTAAGGATGAGGGTTTTAAACGTTTAACCTAACCCAGATATTATATTTTATGATGAAAAAAAATATTATTGCAATAATTCAAGCTCGTATGGGTGCAACACGACTACCTGGTAAACCCTTAGCAAAAATTGATGATAAGAAAACTATATTGAAATATATGGTTGATAGAGTTAGAAAAGCAACGCTATTGAATGCGGTAATTATCGCAACCACAACATCGCCTTTGGATGACACGATAGTATCATTTTGCAATGAAAATTCAATTTTATGCTTTCGGGGAAGTGAAAAAGATGTATTAAGTCGTTATTATGAGTGTGCAAATCAATATAATGCCGATATTATCGTACGACTAACAGGAGATTGTCCCCTGATAGACCCCCTTTACATTGATAAAACCATTGCGCTTTTAGAAAATGACAATGCTGATTTTACGTCAAATACGGTCCCCCCTGCAACAAGTTTTTTTCCAGATGGTAGTGATGTAGAAGTTTTTACTATGGCAGCCTTGGAACGTGCTCAAAAAGAATGTAACAATGACCATGATAGAGAACATGTGACATTTTATTTTTGGAGATATGACAATGGCTTTAAATGTTCACAACTTAAGAACGAAGAAAATTATTCAGACTATAGAATTACCGTAGACTATCCTGAAGACCTGGAAGTCGCGAAGTACATAGTTAAAACACTTGCGCAAAGATCTATTTTGGGAAATTTATCTGAAATTGTTGGAATCATAGATGCAGATCCTGAAATCAAAAAAAAGAATTCAAAGTATTATTTTGGTATTGGCTGGGAACAGTAAAAAGATATTATTTCAAATCACATGATCGTTTAAAGCAAACCGTAACTTTACAATCACACCTTGTTGTAGACATTCAAAATACATTTATAGACAAATGGAAAATGATATAGAAACGAATTTATTAAATAGCATTTCTTACCTTGAAGAGATTCGCGCAACCATCGATCGGATTGATCCAAAAAACCAAATGCTGTCGGGCAGAGTTCAAGCTGCATATAAAGTTTATAAAGCCATTGATGATGAATGCAAACGAATGAAGACTATCGATCATAAGGAGTTCGTAGCACAATTAAGCCAAATTGCATGTCATTTGGAAAAGCTATCATCAAACACTTCTGCCACCATTGAAAAGGAGAAGGAATGTTTAATCGGCAAGTGCAATGATGAAATTACACAGGAACTTTATGGAAGAGCGTGGTCTGTTTTTGATGAGCGTGCTTTTGTTTCCGCCGCAGCTTTACTTGAAAAAAGATTTAGCGTTAATGATTTGGGGCTTGATTTTGTGAAAAATGCCGATTGCCTTGACTTTGGCTGCGGTACCGGCAGGTACTGTTATGCAATGCTAAAGATAGGGGCCAAGTCAGTACATGGAGTTGATTTTAGTAATGAGAACATTCAACTGGCAAAGGAACGCACACAAACCTTATTGAGCAATTCTTCTGTTCGTTTTCAAACCGGGGATATAACGAAAGTGTTTGAACAAGTCTACGATGCCTATGATTTTGTTATAGCGCAAGGAGTGATACATCATCTTAAAGAACCTTTGAGAATAATGAGAAATCTTTATCAGATACTTAGACCTGGTGGGAAATTGTATCTGTTTGTTTATGGGGATACGGGCTTAGGTATTTATTGGAAAGTTGTCGATCTGGTGAGGTATCTGCTAAAACCTGTTTCAATAGAAAAAGCACACTATTATTTAGAGGTGTTGGGTGCTTCTAAGAATAATATCTACACAATATTAGATGTGGGATATGTTCCAGTTCAATGGAGGTTGAAAAGGATGATTCTTGAAAACATGCTGCTTAAGTGTGGCTTTGAAATTGTAAAATCAATGACCCGTGGGGAAATATATGAGACCAATGAGCGTATTCACAGATTCCCACAGGAAAAAGTATTTTGGGGAAATGAAGAATTAAGATATTTGGTAATGAAACCTGAACAGTCAAACCAAGAGACTCGTTATTAATGAAAAATAACATTGAAAAAACTATACAATATTGTATTTCGCACATTGAAAAAATAAAAGATCTTATTGATCAATATGATCCAGAAGGCCAAGCATCTTCTTTACGCGTTAAAACCGCATATGATTTGTATTGTGCCATCGACGACGAATGCAAACGTGCAGAGACCATAGACCATGAAGGCTTTACAAAAAAAATGCGCCAAATTTTTGAAAGTTTAAATGGTTTGAAAAATGATGCTACCGCCCCCATGGATGTTCAATTAAAAAGTGAACCTCAACAAGACATCAATCAGTTAACAAAGGATCTTTACGGGAAAGCGTGGTCAGTTTTTGATGAACAAGCGTTTATTTCAGCAGCATTATTGTTAGAGAAAAGGTTTAAAGCAAACGGTGTTGATGTAGCTTTAATAAAAGATGCTGACTGCCTTGATTTTGGATGTGGATCTGGACGGTACTGCTTTGGCATGTTAAAATTGGGTGCTAAATCGGTACACGGCGTTGATTTTAGTCCAGAAAATATTGAACTGGCAGAAAAAAGAATTAATAAGCTTATAAGCAATCCACCAATAAAGTTGGAAGAGGGAGATATTACAAAAGTATTTGGGCATGTTTTCAATAAATATGATTTTATCGTTTCCCAAGGGATTGTTCATTGTTTGGAAAAACCTTTTGATGCATTGAGAATTTTGCACAGAGTGCTTCGGCCAGACGGGAGTTTGTATCTTTTTGTTTATGGTGACAATGGGCAAGGAATCTATTGGAAGCTTGTAGATTTAATTCGACACATTCTGAACCCAGTTGAAGTTGAAAAAGCTGTGGCGATCATGGGCACACTGAATGCGGCCCCCAATAGGATATATACCATTCTTGATGTCGGCTATACGCACTACCAGTATCGATACAACAGAGACAGTTTTGAAAAAGTGCTTAGCGACATAGGATTTAAGGTGAATAAGACTATGAAGTGTGGTGAGATTTATGAAACAAATGAAAGGATCCGTCGTTTCCCATGGGAAAAAGAGTTTTGGGGAAATGAAGAGCTGAGATATATTCTTACTAAGCAATGAGGATAAATAAGCCATTTTATTTTTAACAATTAAGCAGCGTTTTCAGCTTCTATATAATTTATAAAATACTTAATAATAGCAGGTATAGGCGGTGGCCCCCAAAAACTGGACAAGTGGTTAAGCTCTGAGTTACAGTAAAAAACTCAAAATTAAAAGGAGCAACCATGAGCGCAAAACGAAAAAACTACAGTCCACAATTCAAGGCCAAAGTTGCATTGGCCGCACTAAAGAATGAAGAAACCACTGCCGAATTATCAAGCCGTTTTGGTGTGCATCAGACCATGATCAACAACTGGAAACGAGCCCTGCTTGATGGGGCTGCAGACGTTTTTGGCAAAAATAATAAGAATCAAAAACACATGGAATCCACCGTAGACGACCTCTACCGTGAGATCGGCAAATTAAAGGTAGAACGCGATTTTTTATCGAAAAAGCTCGATCTCTGAGTCGAAAGGACCGCAAGGAATTGATTGATCCCTCACCGGAATCCATAAGCATTTCCCGGCAATGCCAGATGCTGAAGGTCAGCAGGTCATCTTATTACTACCGGACCAAGCCTGTAAGTGATTATGATCTGAAACTGATGCAGCATATAGATGAATTGCATCTTGAACATCCGTGCCGTGGCAGTCGATCCATGCGAAACCAACTCAGAAGATTGGGCTATAAAGTGAACAGAAAAAAGATTCAACGGCTGATGCGGATCATGGGGCTTGAGGCGATTTATCCCAAACCCAGAACCAGCCTTCCCCATCCTGACCATAAGGTATATCCGTATCTTCTCCGAGGCCTTACCATTGATCATCCAAATCAGGTATGGGCCACTGATATTACCTATATCCCGATGAGGTCGGGTTTTATGTATCTGGTCGCCATCATGGACTGGTACAGTCGTAAAGTTTTATCCTGGCGGCTTTCAAACAGCTTGGATGCGAATTTCTGCATAGATGCAGTTGAAGAAGCCCTGGCTCGTTATGGTACGCCTGGGATTTTCAATACTGATCAAGGGGCTCAGTTTACCAGCAATAAATTTACTGAAGTCCTCAAATCCCATGGTGTGGCCATCAGCATGGATGGTCGTGGCCGGGCTCAAGACAATATATTTGTCGAAAGGCTCTGGTGGAGTCTGAAACATCAATATATTTACCTGCATGCTTTTGAAAGCGGTTCGGATCTCTATAGAGGTTTAAAAACCTGGTTTAAGTTTTATAACCAGGAACGATCTCATCAGGCATTTGACATTTTAACCCCGGATGAGGTGTATTACAACTTGAATGCTGAATGTATTGGCGAGGCGGCATGATGGAGAAACCGCCTATTGCAATCCGTAAGGGAGAAAAAAACAGATGCAGTTTTCTACCGGTTGTGTTAAGTAGCTCGGTCGTACCATCACGTTTCGTGACTTTCAGGGAGGCTGGGGCTCCGCCCCAGACCCCGTTATTAAAAAATATTTTTTTTAAACAACCAACTCAGAGCTTATTTCTCGAAATCGCTGTCCAGCTCATGGGATCCACCGCCATATTTTTAAATTGAGTGTATTCGTAAGGTTATTAAAATGAAAAAATATATATTGGGGCTCAATTTTTTAACAAACAGTTCATGTGCAATCATGTTAGATGGAGAGATCGTCTATGTGGGGCAGGAAGAGCGTTTCAAAAGGTTTAAAAATATTAGTGGCTTTCCACACAAAGCTCTAAAATATGGTTTTAATAAGCTAAAAATAACTGGTACTGACATTCAAAAAGTGGGGTTTTCAACAATTTCATTTGACCCTCTACTGATTAAATCTAGCGTTATGCAAAACTATAAAATTCGAGATTTCTACGACTATTACGGTGATCGGTATTGGCGAAAAATTTTTTCTGGGCAAGATTGCACTGATTATTTAAGATGGCTGAAAGATGACAAACAGTTTAATAGCCATGAAGTGGATTTTGATTATTCATTTATTACTGAAGATGTTTTGTCTGATACAAATCAAAGAATTGCTTTATTTAGAAAATATTTAAAGAAACATTTGTATGACCATTTTGGCATTGCTGAAAATAAAGTGGCGTTTTTGGATCATCATACATGTCACGCATATTATGGATACTTTGGTAGCCCCTTACGGAATAATGATTGCGCTGTTGTAACTTTGGATGGCATTGGTGACGGTAGAAATCAAACCGTCTTTTCGGTAAAAAATAATCAATTGGATCTTGTTGCCTCATCAAATGAAAACGATCTTGGCAGGGTTTATAAAATGGCAACCCTTATAAATGGTATGCGCCCAGAAGAACATGAGTTTAAAGTTATGGGGATGGCTCCATATGCTAAGGAGAGTTATGCAGAGGAAGCCTTCTTGCCATTGAAGGAATTGTCAAAAGTTGAGAATATGAAAATCCTCCACAATAAACGCCCTAAAGACTTATTTGCCTACCTTAGAGATGCCTGGCTCGATAAACGTTTTGACAATATTTGCGGTGCTGCTCAATTATTTGTTGAAAGAATTGCAACAGAACTTTTTAAAGACATTAATGCTACCTTGAATGTTCGTAAGTTTTTGATATCTGGTGGGATATCGATGAACATAAAAATGAACAAAGTCCTGTCGGAGTTGAATTGTGTGGACGAAATATATGTATGTGGATCTGGTGGAGATGAATCCCTGTGCATTGGCGCCTGCTACTTTTTGAATGCTGACAACGAAAATAATCAACCATTGTCCCACTTGTATTTGGGGTATGACATTAAGGATGATCTTGCAAATGATTCCTGGAAAACGCTTTGTGAAGATTATGAAATTCAATACAATGTATCTGAAGAACAAGTTGCGGCTTTAATTGCCAATGGAAACATTATTGCAAGGGTTCATGGTAGGTCGGAATTCGGTGCTCGAGCGCTTGGGAATCGTTCAATACTTGCAGACCCCAGAAATATTGATGTGATAAAGCAGATAAATGATGCAATCAAAAAAAGAGATTTTTGGATGCCATTTGCCTTGTCTGTACTTGAAGAAGACCATGAATACTGTGTTGAGAATCCCAAGAAACTCAAGGCGCCATTTATGTCCATCGGTTTTCAATCTAATGGTACAAATTACAATAAATTTAGAGCTGGAACTCATCCGTATGATCAGACTGTAAGGCCTCAGTTTGTTAGTAAACAATACTCTGAGTCCTATCATAAACTTATATCATCATTTAAACGAATTACAGGTGTCCCTGCCCTTCTTAATACAAGCCTAAATCTTCATGGTGAACCAATTGCAAATAATTTGGAAGATGTCATCAGAACTTTTTCTAACTCTGAAATCAGCCACTTATATTTGAATGATGTGTTAATTGTTAAACAAACGAGTCTTTATAGATAGTGGTGTGCCTCAATGAATGATATGAATGACAAAGAATACCATTTGCGAGATAGTTTTAATCAATTTGCGTCTAAACATGGTATTTCGAATGTGCTTTTTCAGAAAAAAAGAGCAATTGATAGGATCAAAGATGCTATTGAAAAAAAAGCGACAGAGGAAAAATATAGTGATGTAATTCAAATTGTTCTAAAAGATTTGCTCAATGAAGAGAGCAGTAAAGTGTCTTTTAAAATTACTGAGTATGAAGCTGATGAGATGGACTGCTTAGATGATAAAGATATTGTACGGTATCTGTACCATAGATATCGTTATAAAGTTTACCCGGAGATAAAGAAAATTGATGATTACCCTCCCTGTCTTCAAATAGAGCCAACTTCAAAATGTAATTATCGTTGTGTTTTTTGTTATCAGTCAGACAAGACTTTTAGTGGTAAAAAAAGCGGTTTTATGGGAACCATGAGTCTTGATTTTTTTAAAAAGGTGATTGATCAGGCAGAAGGCAATGTTGATTTTATCACCCTTGCCTCAAGGGGCGAACCTTTATTAACCCAAAATATCATTCCCATGCTTAAGTATTCCAGTGGAAAATTTATAAATATCAAGATCAATACCAATGCTTCGGTTTTAACAGAAAAGCTTGCACATGCAATTATATCTTCTGGAGTGAATACCCTTGTTTTTTCTGTTGATGCAGCCAAGGAGTCACTCTACAGCCAATTTCGTATCAATGGCAATTTTGAGAAAGTAAAAAAAAATATTCAAATGTTTAAAAGCATAAGAGAAAAAAAGTATCCGGGTTCAAAAATTTTGACGCGTGTATCGGGTGTTATGTATAATCCTGATGTGCAAGATATAGATTCAATGAATCTTGTTTGGAAACCGCTTGTGGACCAGGTATCTTATGTAAATTATAGTCCATGGGAAAAAATATACGAAAGTTCTCCAACTAGCATTTTAAGCATTTGCTCTGACTTATGGCGTCGGATGTTTGTTTGGAATGATGGGGTTGTCAATCCATGCGATAATGATTATAAGTCCCATTTGAAGGTTGGTTCGATAGATGAATTTTCTCTTTCGGAGTTGTGGAAATCTGTTCATTATCAAAATATTCGAAATATGCATATGAAGGGGCAGCGTAAGATGTTGGAGCCTTGTAAAAGATGCACTGTGAGTTAGGAATTTTTTAATATTTTGATCAAGTCGAAGAGTGATCATGGGAAAAAGAGTGAAAATTGGATGGGTAGGAGTTAGAGGCTATGGGGAAAAATTTTGGGATCATATCAAAAATTCTTCTTTTTGTGATATACGGGTATGCTACCATAAAGAAAGAAGTGTGGCTGAGGAAGCTTCGAACAGGATGCAATGCGAATTTGTTTTAAACTTTGATGATTTGATAAATTCCCCAAAAGTAGATGCATTAATTTTAACTGTACCCAATGATTATCATTATGATTATGCTAAGCTTGCTTTGGAAGCAGGCAAACATGTTCTCGTGGAGAAACCATTGACTAATTCAGTCAGGGAAGGCCGCATTTTATTTTCGACCGCTTTGGAAAAACATCTTGTATTATCTGTTGGGCACAATTATCGAAAAAATAACTTCATTGAGAAAATTAAAGAAGAGTTAGAAAAAGGCAGAATCGGATTGCCAGTTGCCGCAGAGTTTAACATGGGGCATGGGGGGGGGTTGAAATTTGGACCTGATCAATGGCGGTTTCATAAATCTAAATGCCCGGGTGGTCCCCTTAATATGCTTGGGACGCATATGATCGATGCCGCTAATTATTTATTTGGGAAACCAAAATACGTTCAAGGAACTGTCAAAAATATGTATGCCAATACAACAGCCGAAGATATGTCTTTGATACAAATTCATTATTCTAAAGGAGTTGTTGTTAATATAGTCAATTTGTATAATTCTGTATCAACCGAATTTATTAATGTGTATGGTACTGAAGGGGCACTTCGTTTTACCAGATGGCCTGTATGTGGTCTCTGGTATCAAGCGAAAGATATCAATTGTGATTGTGCCACATATGAATCCATAGAATATATAGAAAACAATGCACAAAAAGAAATTTTTGAAGATTTTGTTAAAGCAATTACCAATCAAGAACCCTGTCAATCAAATGCTCAGGAATCTTTGGAAGTCATTCGTGTTATGGAGGCTGCTTTAAAGGCACATCAAGATGGTAGAAAAATGGAGATAAATTTTTAAGCGATATTGATTTTATGAAAAAGATACTTTTGATAATTGATACTCCCGTAAGGGATCTTTATGGCATTGCATTGATTTCTTATGAGCTGATAAAAAAATATGGACATTTGCCAATTATAACGACTACTAAAAATGAGATTGCCGCATTAATAAAATATAAACCCGACTTAATCGTCATGCCGCATGTAAGATATGAAAGGAATTTATCAGTACTTGAGTTTGCAAAAAAGCAAAATACAAAAGTTGGAATTCTTCCCGTAGAGGGATATCCTCCGGGCGAACACTGGGTAAAGCGAACAGTGATTGGACTTGAGGCTTTTTATAAGTATATTGATGTTCTGTGGGTTTGGGGTTCATATGTGAAAAATATTTGTGAAAAAAATAATACGTTGCCAGAAAAAGAAATCAATATAACAGGATGTCCCAGGTTTGACCTGCTTTCGGAAAAGTACGACCCGATTTTTAGATCGAAAGACGCTTTTTGCAGTGATTATCAACTTAATCCTAAAACTCCAATCGTTATATGGTTTTCAAGTTCAAGTTATGCCAATCCAAAAGGAAATTTTGACGAGTGGGTTGAAAATTTCTATAAATCCGGAGCTGGCAAGATTGTTAAGGGAATATTTGATGTAGCAGTAATGGGGAGGGTGCATCAACGTGCACATGATCATATTCTTGAGTTGTTTATTCGATTGGTCAAAGAATATCCTGAATGCAACTTTCTTGTTAAGCCTCATCCAGGGGAACCCAAAAAACCTTATCACGATGCACTAAAAGACTATGCAAATGTGAGAATTATTAATGGCAATGATCAAACAATTGAATTAATAAGGCATAGTGATATACAATTAAATTGGCGCTGCACTACATCGGTTGAGAGATGGATGAATGATATCGAGAGTAGAATAATCAGCATAGAGCCCCCTAACCATGAGTTGACCGATTTTAATGGTTATTCAAGTGGAAATGACGTGGTTAAAACATTTGAAGAGCTTAAAGAGCGAATGATCTATTACTTTGAAGGTGGGACAGTAGCATCTGATTTGATTGAAAATAGAAAAAAATTTATAAGAAATTATTTTCGTTCTAATGATGGCAACTCAACAGAAAAATTTTGCGAAACAATAGATACGTATTTAATGAGGCAAGGCACACCAAAAAGAACAATAAAGAATTATATGATAATATTTAGTTTTTTATTGAGGAGAATAAAAAGGCGAGGTTGGATTGAAATGAAAAGAAACCATAGCCATTCAAAGTACTTTTCTCCGGATGATTTTCATGAATTTGTAGAAAAATTAAACAAATTATTCGGTACAAATATTTCAATGAAACAGTATTTCCTTGATGTATAGAAATTCGGACGAAAATAGTTATCCAAAATTGAGTCGGTTTAAATGGATAAGTTATTTATTTTTCATTTCTTAAATCCACAGGAAAACATTATTTTTTGTTTTTATATCGAACAATAAAGCTGCCCATTCGGCTAAAATATGCGTTATGATAATTATTAGAGCAGATTCGCCTGATTTTACGAAGTATTGGAAGATCTTATGGGAAGAAGACGTTTTTCAACATCCTTATTATTTGCCATGGACTCAAGCATGGTTTAAGGAGTTTAACCCTTCAGGGAAACAAGTTAAAGATTTATCTTTTATCATAGTAGAAGACGATTCCCCTTTGGTTGGCCTTTTGATGACGTTGCAAAAAAATTTAAACAATGAATATACGCTTTCTTGTGGCAGTAAGCCAATTTTGTTTTTAAAATCAACCAGTTTAAGTACTTCTATGCGAGGAATCAATAAAGCCTTAAAAAAAGAGTTAGACAAAATTTTACATAATCATATTATTCATACTATTATCTACTGGGATCATTTAGAAAACAATTCATTGTCTTTTTTTGGCAAATATTTAATGAGTATGGGGGCATCATGCACGCCATATTTTACACAAATTATAGATTTATCACTGGCTGAAGATCAACTGCATCAAAATTTAAGAAAGAGTTTTAAGAGCCTAATCAACTGGGGAAAAAAAAACTTGGACATTTATTTGATTGATTCAAATTCGATTACTATGAAAGATATTGAACGATTCAGAATGCTCCATTTTGATGCGGCAGGTCGACAAACCAGGAGTAAAAAAAGTTGGGAGATGCAATATGATATTGTTCAGAAAAAAGAAGCATTTATATTGTTTGGGGAGATAGATCATCAGTTGGTAACAGGAATATTTATGTTTATGAGTGGTAGGTTTTGTTACTATGGTATCAGTGCTTCGATACGGGCATTGTTCGATAAGCCAATGGCTCACGCTTTGATTTGGGAATCTATTATACACGCTAAAAAGGATGGATGCTTGTTTTATGAGCTAGGAGAACAGGTTTATCCCATGCAAGCAAACCGGGTCTCTTATCAAATCTATGATGATTTGTTAACAATTCCAGTACCTCAAAAAAAAGAGTTGGATATAAGCATGTTTAAGCAAGGATTTGGCGGAATGACAAAAGCCAGGTTGGATATTCGTTGGCAAAATAAATGATTGACTATTAAATGAAACAAAGAGATTTAAAATTTGCAGTTTGAAAAGACAGTGTTGTTTATGGATACCCCCTGTGAAGAAATAATTATCAAAGAGTTAGCGCAGAAATGGAATGATAGTGGTGTGCAGCCGGGTGATATTGTATTGGTTCACAGTTCATTGTCTATAATAGTTCGCCGTTATAGAAATAAGGGCGTTCAACTAGATGCCGGTGATGTAATACGCTCTTTTCAAAAAGCTGTTGGTAGTAAAGGGACACTTTTGTTTCCTTTGTTTAATTTTGCATTTGCCGAGGGTGAACCCTTTAACATTAATACAACTCCTTCTATGATGGGTGCCTTAACAGAATCAGCGCGTTGTCATCCTGAAGCTGTTCGAACAGGTCATCCGATTTACTCTTTTGCCATTATAGGATTTTTAAAAAATGCATTTAATGATGTAGATAACTTTAGTGGTTATGGAGCTGATTCGCCCTTTGCAATTTTGAGAAAATTGGATGGTAAAATCGCTGTGTTGGATTTGCCAGATCAAAATAGTATGACTTTCTATCATCATGTTGAAGAAATGGAGCAGGTCCCATATCGTTACCATAAAATTTTTAAAGGCTTTTACACAGACGGCAATGGCAATCAAACGGAAAAAAGTTATGGTTTATTCGTCAGAGATTTAGAACGAGGCGTCTTGACGCATGTGAATCCTATGGGGGAACTGCTTTGGGAAGAAGGACTATACAGTGGCTGTAGACCGGGAAAAGGTTGTGGTTTGAGGGTCGTTTCAGCCAATTCTCTCTACGCTGCAACTGAATCAGTGATTAGGTATGGCAAGGCTCTTGGAATGCTATATAAAATTGGCACAAAATCATGATTGAAAATCACTTGGAATCGGGTGAAAAAATATATAATCTTTTGTGTGAATTGTTCCCTTTATGCCGCAGCATAACAGGTGACGGGGTTAGAGAAACATTAAAAATATTACAAAATCACATTCCTCTTAAAATTTATGAAGTGCCCACAGGAACTGAGGTATTTGATTGGACAGTACCCAAAGAGTGGAACATAAGGGATGGCTTCATTAAAAATAGCATAGGGGAAAAAATTGTTGATTTTAAAGAGAACAATCTACATGTTGTTGGCTATTCCTTGCCAGTGAACAAAGAGATTGATTTCGAAGAACTTGACAATCATTTATATTCATTGCCAGACAATCCAGATGCTATTCCATATGTAACGTCGTATTATAAAGAGCGGTGGGGATTTTGTATCAGTCACAACAATAGAGAAAAATTGAATGAAGGGAAATATCAAGTTTGCATTGATAGTGAATTAAAAAATGGTGCTCTTACCTATGGTGAACTAATCATACCTGGTAAAACAGACAAGGAAATTTTTTTGTCAACCTATGTTTGCCATCCTTCAATGGCAAATAATGAATTATCCGGCCCCGTGCTGACGGCATTTTTGGCAAAATGGATCGCAGAAAAACCAAGATACTACACTTACCGCATTATTTTTATTCCAGAAATAATTGGTTCCCTATGTTATTTAAGTAAAAATATGGAGAACATGAAAAAAAATATCGTGGCAGGGTTTAATTTAACATGTGTTGGAGATAACCGGGTATTTTCTTTTTTGCCTTCAAGAAATGGTCATACATTGGCAGACAAGGTGGCAGAGAATATTTTAAGATTAAGGCATCCCAATTACATAAAATATTCGTATTTGGATCGGGGTAGTGATGAACGAAATTATTGTAGTCCCCAAATTGATCTTCCAATCGTATCAATCATGCGGAGCAAATATGGTACTTATGCTGAGTACCACACATCAAAGGACAATTTGGATTTTGTATGTGCAAAAGGTCTGCAGGCTTCTTATAATGTTTACTGTGATTGCATAGAATTACTTGAAAACAATAGGATATACAAGGTGAATTGTATCGGTGAACCACAATTAAGCAAATACAATTTGTACCCAACCATTAGTATAAAAAAATCAGATAATGATGTTAGAAACCTGTTGCATTTTATAGCCTTTGCAGATGGGAAAAATGATGTGATTGACATTAGCAATATGATAGGATTGCCACTATATAAGGTTTATCAATATATAGAACAATTAAAACAAGTAGGTTTATTAGAAGAAATTGACGAAACTTCTTGATTTATTGAGAAGCCTAAATAAATAACAATTTGAATCCCATTTGAGAGTTACCATGGCAAGGCCAAATATTTTATTTGTCAACCTCCCCTCAATTCCATATCACAATATTGAACAATTTTTTTCAGATGAAAGTAAAGTTCCTCAATCAAGAGCTATGCCACTTGGCATTCTTTACCTGTCTTCTTATTTAAAGAAATATGGAAATCCCGGGCATATTGGATTGCTCGATTATGTTTTTCATATCAATAGTATCAAAGAAAATAAAAACATTGATGATTTTGTGAGGGGATGCGCAGAACAGTACACTAATTTTGTTCCGGATATTTTGGCTTTTTCAGTGATCTTTTCATCTTCTCATCTATTTTTTGAGCATACTTTGAAACGGTTGAAAGAAAAATGGCCTGATACAACCTGTGTGATTGGAGGAACCCACGCAACAAACTGCACGCAATATCTACTAGAAAATAAAAATATTGACTATGTGGTGAGAGGTGAGGGGGAGAATGCATTTTGTAGTTTTGTTGACCAGCATACAAACGCTGACTCAATTGTTGTGAAAGGTATTTATGATAAATACAACATTCAAAAGGATTCTATGCTCGAATTGGCGGAACATGTAAGTGAGCTTGACCAGATTCCATTTCCAGATTGGAGTATTCTTAATATGGAATACTACATAAATGCAAAAGTGAACAGAAAAAGGGATCTTGGTGATGCCGGAAAAAAAAAGAGTGCATCAATTATGACAACAAGAGGATGCCCTTTCATGTGCACGTTTTGTTCCTCCCATACTGTCCATGGTCGCAAAATGAGATTTCGTTCAGTTGAAAATGTGGTGTCTGAAGTTAGTTTGCTTAATGAAAGATATGGGGTGAATTTATTTATTCCGGAAGATGATCTTTTTACAGTTAAAAAGAAAAGAGTTGTCACTATTTTAAATGGGTTGAAAAATTTAAGCATTCCAGGTTTTGAAATACAGTTTCCCAATGCATTGAGCATTAATACGTTGGATGAGGAGTTATTAGACATTTTAATAGATACTGGAATGGGATACGCTCAACTTGCAATCGAATCAGGTTCAAAATATACTCAAAAGAATATCATTAAAAAAAATTGTGACATTGACAAGGCGAAACATCTTGTAAAATACCTTCGAAAACAAGGCATTGTTGTGCGTTGCTTTTTTATCTTAGGATTCCCTGGTGAAGACAAGATATTAATGGAGGAGACCATCAAATATGCCAAGGAGTTAGAGGCCGACTGGTGTTCTTTCCAAATTGCCAATCCTCTGATTGGATCAGAAATGTACAATCAATTTGTCGGAAGAGGAGAAATTTCAGAGGAACCGGAATTCTGGACAAAGACGATTTATGAAAACAGGGCGTTTGATACAAAGGAGTTTTCAGCAAAAGAGTTACTTGGCATCGCGTATTATGCAAATCTTGATGTGAATTTTGTTAATAATTATAATTTAATACATGGTAACTATAAAAGGGCTATTGAGTTGTTTGAAGATATATTAAAATTTTATCCATTTCATATTTTTGCATTATATTTTATTTCTCAATGCCACCATGAAATGGAGGAATACGGTCAAGCTGAGAAAACGATGGATCGAATTCGGGAATTGATTAAAAAAGACAAAAATGCTCGTGACCTGTTTGATAAATATGGTTATTTATTGCCAGAATTGAAAGCGTTTGAAAAGGTTAAAGAATGTTAAACCATGATTCTGAAATAGACAGATATGATTTGATACTTGTTTATACAAGCCATAGACGACACAATAACTATATCAACATAGTCAAACAGTTAGGCTTTTTTTTGAGGATTGGAATAATTCGTTTTAAACCTCTGCATAAATGGGATGATACTGAAGAAAGGTTTCTACAATATTGTTTACAGTATGGCGCTAAAATCGTTGAGGGGCCTTCTTCTTGCTATTCATTAATGCTTTCCAGGTTTGGTAAAGGTGGATACTATGATGAAATTATGGGGTTAGCAAAAAAAATTAAATATGAAAAAGTATTAGTGAATGTCGATGCACCTTTGGTTGGTTTTCTTTGTCTAAAAGAGATTTGTGAAACCTTTGGCCAAAAACCGATATTATTAGTCCCAAGCGTTAAACATTTTGGCGATATGGAGCCAGATACAAAAACATTTGTGCATGATGAAGGCCTCCCTATGGTTGAAATAGGGGCCACCTACCATCGGTACCCTATTTTTGACGATTTTGAAACAGATTATATGTTAGCATACCCAAGTCATACGACGATAAATGATAATTGGGAACATTTTCAATTATTAAAAAATATGGTCAAAGTAATAAAGTCACTCCCACCTGATGCCAATATCACTGTTAAGCCACACAATATTAGAGAAATTGGTAATCGCTTATCTGATTTCTCCACCTTAAAGCGAATACCATCCCCTAATTTTATAGTAAACATTCTTATAAGCATCATTCATTTAATGGATCGTGTGACTCCGAAACAGTATAATGGCCACTATTGGCCAAACAAAATTACCAGCTTTTTTATAGTGCTCCATAATAAATACATATTTAATAGATGCTCCAATTTATTAGACAACTATCCAGCATTTGGTTTTGAACAATTTGTAAGCGGGATAAAAAAAGGGGTTATTACGGGGTTGTCCCAAACGATTGCTGAGTCGATGATGCAACGAAAACCAGTTTGTCGATGCGATATTCTTTCTTCTGAAAAAAAACCGGCTTCCTATAGAGTTCTGATCGATAAATTTCAACTTGATAAATCACTCACTTTTAATACAAAAGGTTTTAATGCTTTTGATGATGATATTTTAAAGGGTGATTTGATTGAGTATTTAAGATCAATTCCTGAAAAGTAAACTTTTTCTATGTCTATAAAAATTTTATTCGTATACCCAAATGATTACCTGAATAACGGCGTTCCTACCGGGTTATCTGTGTTAGTAAGCGTTTTAAAGCAAGACGGTCACATTGTGAGCCTTTTTGATTATACGTTTATTAAGACTCAACATCCTAAAATAATAAAAAATCCAGCTGTTTTCCTGCCCACAGAGTATACCATTGAAGATTTGGTGGAAAATGATCCTGTCCAATCTATAGAAGAAGCATTTGAAAAACACCTTGATTCGTTTCAGCCTGATTTAATTTGTTTGTCGGCAATGACATGTGCGTTTGATGCTGGTATTGATTTGTTGACAGGTTTTCAATCTAAAATAAAGTGCAAAGTTGCAGTTGGCGGGGTCCATGCTACAATAGCGCCGGAAGATGCGTTAAAACCGGATATTGTAGATTTGATTTGTGTAGGGGAAGGTGAAGAGTTCCTTTTAGAGCTTTGTGAATGCATTGAGAAAGATACAGACTACCATCATATTAGAAACTTGGGGTATAAAATTAAAGATGGTATTAAAATCAACCCTCTGAGACCGTTAATAAATATAGATAATCTCCCCATGCCCGATTGGTCTATTTTTGACCAACGGCATTTATTCAGGCCATATATGGGAAATGTTTATCAAGGTAGTTTTTATGTAATGTCAAGAGGTTGTTCTTACCGATGTGCTTATTGTGTAAACGATCCTTTGCAAAAACAGTTTAGGGGATGTGGCAAATATTATCGTTTTCAGAACCCTCAAACGACAATTAGACAACTAAAATACCTAAAAGAAATATATAATGCCACATGGTATAAAATTGCCGATGATTCTATTATGGGGTTTAATACAGAGTATTTGGAGGAATTAGCTGATGGTGTTTCTCCGTTAAACATTCAGTTTGCTTGCTCGGTAAGACCCGAAACTACCAGTAAAAAAAAAGTTGCTTTGCTTAAAAGCATGGGATGCGTGTCAATGACTATTGGAGTCGAATCCGGTAATGAGCATTTAAGAAAAAGTGTTTTAAATAGAAAAATGACCAACAAGCAGATAGAGAATGCCTTAGCGATTATAAAAGACTACGATATCAGACCCGCTACATTCAATATGATTGGTTTACCGCATGAAACTCGTGAGAATGTATTTGAAACGATACAATTTAACCGTAAATTAGAAGCCAAAACTAGTAGTGTATATATTATTTATCCTTATCCAGGAACTGAAATTTCTAAAAAGTATAATATAAATTATAGGGATATTAACGGTAAAATAATTCATGCTTCTAAAGCGTCTGTGTTTGCACTTTCTGCAATGCCGCCTTCAGAAGTAGATGGGCTATATAAAACATTTCATCTTTATTTAGTCTTACCTGAAGCGTTATGGCCGATTATCCGCTATGCTGAAAAAAATGATAAAAAAGGGCAAGATATTTATCGCTCATTGGCAAAATATTCAGAGTCTTTTCAATTACAGGCTTTTTAGTATTTTTTTTATAATTATTAATCAATCAAAATGAAAAATATAGTAATTGGTACAGGTTCCATAGGAAAACGCCACATAAAAAATCTTTTATCCTTGGGCGAAGATGTTATTGCATATGACATATCAGAAACTAACTTGTCTAATGTCAAAGAGCAGTTTGGCATTTCGGTTTATAATGACATTGACGATTGTTTGAAGAAAGCTGACCAAGGAATGAACGCCTTTATTTGCACACCAGCCCCTTCACATATTTATTATGCACAAAAGTGTGCAGATTTGAAAATGGACTTGTTTGTTGAAAAACCTCTTGCAGATAGTATGGAAGGTCTTGACAAGCTAGTCCATACTATTAACGCGAATAACCTAGTATCTTTAGTGGGTTGTAACATGAGGTTTGATAGAGGGTTGAGTATATTAAAGCAATTGTTGGAAAAAAAAAAAAATTGGTTGTATCTATTCAGCAAGAGCAGAATTCGGTTATCATTTGTCCCTATGGCGACCCGGAACGGATTACAGAGACAATTATGCTGTGAAAAAAGCAATGGGCGGTGGGATTATACTCGATTGCATCCATGAATTGGATTATATCTGTTGGCTTTTAGACTCCCGGCCTATGCAATGGAAATTCATAGCTGATATTATAGGTGATCTTGAAACGGAAACAGAGGATATCTGTACGATCATATGTAAACTCAAAAATGGAATACTCTGTGAAATTCATACAGATTATTTGCAAAAACCTTATTCAAGAACCTGTAAAATAATTGGACAAAAAGGCACCATTGAATGGGATTTTAGTACCGGCATGGTAAGAATTTATTTGGAGTCCCAAAATAATTGGGAAATTTGTCTTGAACAACCTGAGTACAATATTAACGATATGTATACGAGGGAACTCGAGTATTTTTTAAATTGCAAAAAGAACAGATCAAAAACCTTTAATTCGGTTGAAGATGCGATTGACGTCTTGACATGGGCGATATCAATGAGAAATCAATTTTACAGCAGTGAGTAGAACTATGTTGGTTTAACGATAAAAAAATGTTTTTTGGGAATAGAATAAAAGGGAGAGAAATGAAAAAAATAACTTGCATGGTTAACGCACGTTTAGCCAGTGAAAGGGTAAAACGAAAAATGGTTAGGCCATTTGCGGGAAGCTGTCTTCTTGAAATCGCATTAAATAAATTAAAATCCTGTGAATTTCTGGATCAGGACCGTTTATATCTTGGTGCTTATGATGAAGAGATTAAAGATGTCGGAAAAAAAATGGGAGTTCAAATTTACAATCGAACTTATGCATCCACTCTTGAGCCCGTTACAATGGGAGTCTTATATAAATATTTGTACGATATAGAAGCCGATCACATTCTTGAAATAAACCCATGCAATCCTCTCCTTGAAACATCAACAATTAACAAGGCATTAGAGACATTTCAGGAAAACAATTATTCCTCACTTTTCAGTGTGGTGAAAAGAAAGAATTTTTTCTTTGATGAAAAAAGTAGAATGGTCAATAAGTTTTTAGGTGATGAAAAATATCTTCCAACCTTAGAAACAAAATTAGTTGGGCCTTTGTATGAGGCAGCTCATTGTATTTATATATGGCAAGCGGAGCGGGTAAAAAAAGAAGGTATTCGGTGGAGTTTGACTCAAAATGATCCATATTTGTTTGAAATTCCACCAGAAGAGGCTTTTGATATAGATTATCCATGGCAATTTGAACTGGCAGAATATGCTTATATTCAACGTAATAAATTAAATAAGGAATAAAAAATGTTTAATGACAAATCAATTTTGCTTACCGGAGGAACAGGCTCTTTTGGTAAAAAATTTGTTGAGATTGTGCTTAAAAAATATAAACCAGCAAGATTGATTGTATTTAGCAGAGATGAGTTTAAGCAGTTTGAAATGCAGGAACAATTCCCTGCAACACCTGAGTCGCCTATCCGCTATTTTTTAGGGGATGTGCGCGATATAGACAGGCTCTACCGGGCGTTTGATGGCGTTGACTATGTTATTCACGCCGCTGCCTTAAAGCAGGTCCCTGCTGCTGAATATAACCCTTTGGAATTTATTAAGACCAATATTTTGGGATCTGCCAACGTCGTAAATGCGGCAGTTGATAGAAATGTTAAAAAAGTGATTGCCCTGAGTACCGATAAAGCATGTAATCCTGTTAATCTCTATGGTGCGACAAAGCTATGCTCAGATAAGCTTTTTTCAGCTGCCCGTACTTATTCTGGAACGCATCGTACACGTTTTGGTGTTGTTCGGTATGGTAACGTTATCGGTAGTCGAGGCAGTGTTATTCCGTATTTTATTAAAATGAAGAAAACGGGTAAAATTCCGATTACGGATAGCCGGATGACCAGATTTTGGATAACGTTGGAACAAAGTGTTTGTTTGGTCTTGAAAGCTTTAGAGACGTTGCACGGTGGAGAAATATTTATCCCAAAAATCCCAAGTATGAGTATTATGGATCTTGCAAAACAGATTGCTCCGGATTGTGAATATGATATTGTAGGGATTCGTCCAGGGGAAAAATTACATGAATCTTTAATAGCTGAAGATAGTGCTTATAGAACGTTAGAGTTCGAAGACTATTATATAATACTACCGTACCGTCATCAGTATTTGGGGGAAAATAGATATGAGGGTGGCAAACTTTGTCCTGAAGGATTCCAGTACAGAAGTGATACAAATCCGGATTTCCTCGATGCCGCATCAATAAAAAAATTGTTAGCCCCTTTTGTTAATAATTCATAAAGTTCTATGGATCTTGATATTCGTGCGGATGATTGAATGGCAGCATTTTTATTAATTGATAGTTATCAAATTATTTTAAAATTAGATATGATTTATAGAAAACGAAGGTATTAAAAAAAGTCCATTGAAAAAGATAAACTCAATATCTGAAGGTTGTTATTTAGTTATACGGGCGGATGCAACAAAAGAAATGGGAACAGGTCATATAATGCGATGTATTGCGCTTGCACAGGCCTGGCAGGATATGGGCGGTACCGTGGTATTTGTGAGCGACTGTCGGAGCGAATTCATAAAACAAAGAATTATTGAAGAATGTTTTGAACTTGTAAAAATTGAACAGCCCTACCCTCACCCTGGAGATATTGAAACGCTTTTAAACTGTGTTTCAAATGTGAATGAAAAAAAGGATATACTTTCTCAGACCTGGGTAATCCTTGACGGATATCACTTTGATGCTGCATATCAAAAGTCGATACAGGAGGCGGGATATAGACTTATGGTCATTGATGATTATGTTCACCTTGACCATTATTATGCTGATATCATTCTTAACCAGAATATCAGTGCCATAGATTACACTTATCATTTTGATAATAATGCAATTAAACTTTTGGGCGCTGATTATGCAATGCTTAGGCGTGAGTTTATTCAATACAAAAATCAGATCCATGGAACTTCAAAAGATATAAAGAAAATACTCGTCACGCTTGGAGGCGCAGATCCGGACAACATTACTGTAAAGGTTATTCGGGCGCTAAAAAGGCTCAATGATTCAGCGCTTAATGCGAAAGTGATCGTTGGTCCTGCAAATCCAAACCTGGATGAACTGAATAAAGAAGTTGCTGATGTTTTTTTTAAATGTGAGATTGTTTATGCCGTGTCCGATATGCCGGGTTTGATGGCCTGGGCAGATTTGGCCATATCAGCCGCGGGAAGTACATGTTGGGAACTCTGCTATATGGGGGTTCCTTCCCTTGTTGTTGTTGCCGCAGAAAATCAAAGAAAAATAGCCTTTGAGCTCGATAAATGTGGCGCGGCAATTAGTTTGGGATGGCATGAGACACTTACTGACGAAAAAATTTATTTAAAAATAAAAGAGGTAATAAGTTATTCTGATGTTTTAAAAGAAACAGCGAAGAAATGTCGATCTATTATTAATGGCAATGGCGTTCATAAAATTATTTCCAAATTGTTGAATAATAATCAACCTCGGAAAAGCTATAAAATTACAATCGTTTCCGATAAAAAAAGTTGGATAAATGATTATATTTCAGAATTTATTAATACGCTTGTTTTAGAAGGAAACCAAGTTAATTGGATACATGATATTAATGGATTCAGCAGTGGGGATTTTGCTTTTTTTCTTGGGTGTGAAAAGCTTGTCTCGGAAAATATTTTGGAAAAAAATAAGCATAATATAGTTGTGCATGAAAGTGATTTGCCCAAAGGGAGGGGATGGTCGCCATTAACTTGGCAAGTACTTGAAGGCAAGAATCAAATTCCGATAACGCTTTTTGAGGCAGAGGGTGAAGTTGATGCCGGGCCAATATATTTACAGAAAATGATATATTTAGACGGCACCGAGCTTGTTGAGGATTTGAGGCAAAAGCAAGCTCAAAAGACAATCGAATTGTGTTTGGAGTTTATACATTATTATCCCAACATACTAAAAAATCAAAAAAAACAAATAGGTATTTCAACATACTACAGAAGAAGGACACCTTCAGACTCAAAACTTGATCCTGATAAAACAATAAAAGACCAATTCAATTTATTAAGAGTTTCTGATAACAATAGATATCCGGCGTTTTTTGATTTGAATGGATGCCGATATTATTTAATCATCGAAAAAACAATCATATGAACATTAAAATAAATACAAGAGAAATTGGTCCAAACTTTCCTACTTATATTATTGCTGAAATGTCGGCAAATCATGGGAAAGATTTTAATAAGGCCATCAGAATTATCAAAGCGGCTAAAAATGCCGGTGCAGATGCCGTTAAACTTCAGACGTACACGCCGGATACGATAACTATTAATTGTGAAAACGATTATTTTAAAATAAAAGGAACCATTTGGGAAGGAAAGAATCTCTATCAACTATACGAAGATGCTTATACCCCTTGGGAATGGCAGCCTAAACTGAAGAAAGTGGCGGACGAAATCGGAATTGAATTGTTTTCAACACCATTTGATGAAACAGCTGTTGATTTTTTGGAAAAAATGGAAGTCCCCGCATATAAGATCGCTTCCTTCGAAATCGTTGATATTCCCCTTCTTAGAAAAATTGGCTGTACCGGAAAACCGGTAATTATGAGTACAGGAATGGCCTCTCTTTCAGAGATTGATGAGGCGGTTTGCACGTTAAGAGCCTATGGTTGTAAGGAGCTTGCACTATTAAAATGTGTGAGCACTTACCCGGCAAGCCCAGAGGAAATGAATTTGAAAACCATTCCCAATTTATCACAGACCTTTCAGGTGCCGGTAGGCCTGTCCGACCATTCCATGGCGTTGCCTGTCCCAGTTGCAGCCGTATGTTTAGGCGCATGCATTGTAGAAAAACATTTTACTTTAAATAGAGATGAACCTGGCCCTGATAGCGCTTTTTCACTGGAACCTGATGAATTTAAAGAAATGGTTCAGGCGATCAGAACAACAGAAAAAGCTTTGGGAAAGGTCTCTTATGAAATAACAGAAAAAGAAAAGGAAAGCCGAGTTTTCAGAAGATCGTTATTTGTGGTTGAGGATATAAAAAAAGGGGAAGCTTTTACTGAAAAAAATGTGAGGAGTATCAGACCAGGAAACGGTTTTCATACGAGATACTTGAAAGATATTATTGGTAAAAAGGTGGTTAAAGATATTTTAAAGGGGACACCAATTACTTGGGATTGCTTAATTGATGATGAAAAAGAAAGATGAAATTTTAAATATAGCAAAAGATAGCACCTTATTAGATGAACGTATTTCAGCGAATATGTGCCAACAAATTGATTTGAACCAATGGATTTTTTCTAATATTGAGGTCCCTTCTAATGGTAGAGTATTGGAGTTATGTTGCGGAACAGGGGCACAGACTATTTGTCTTGCAAATATCGTTAATAATGGACATGTAACTGCGATAGATATATCAGCAAATGCCATAACCTCCTTAAATGAAAAAATTAAAAATAATGGAATTAAGAATATTTCTGCCATATGTGTTGATATAGATTCATTTTCGATTGAATTGGAAAATAATTCGTGTAGTAAACCTTATTTTGATCTAATTTTTTGTTCATATGGCCTCTATTATAGCTCAAATGTTTCGGAGCTTTTGCCAAAAATTAAACAGTGGTTAAAACATAGTGGGTCTTTTATTGTTGTGGGACCATTTGGCCCCAACAATTACCCTCTTTATGAGCTGCTGGAAAATTGTAAAGTCTCAATATCTGAATTTGTGATGAAAACAAGTTCTACATTTATGTACAAAGATTTAATGCCTTGGGCTGCATTAAATTTTGAACGAGTCGATATTTTAACAATGGTTAATCCAGTAGTGTGGACAGAGAAGGATACTGTTATGTCTTATTGGAAAAGTTCAACTTTTTATGACCCTCAAAAAAGAGAGCTTGTTGAAAAAAATATCGTCAAAATATTCGATGAAAGTGGTCATTTTATTAATGAAAAATGGGTGATGCTTGTTAAGTCTCGAAAGCCGAGAAAAAGATAATATTATGACAAAAAGAATTTTAATCATTGCCGCCCATCCCGATGATGAAGTTTTGGGATGTGGTGGGACCATCGCCCGTTACGCAAAAGAAGGACAAGATGTATTTATTGCAATACTGGGAGAAGGCATTACCTCACGTTATGAATCGAGAGATCAAGCGGATAAAAAAGCACTTCGTGAACTCCATGAAAAAAGTTTATCAGTTGGGAAATATTTGGGTACAAAAGAAGTTTACTCATTTGATTTCCCGGATAACCGGTTTGATACAATCCCCTTGCTCGATATCGTGAAAAAGATAGAATCTCTTATCGAAAAAATTAAGCCTGATACTATTTTTACACACCACATCGGAGATCTGAATATCGACCATTCTATAACATTCAGAGCCGTATTGACAGCGACACGCCCTGTCCCGGAGTGCCCGGTCAAATCGTTATACACTTTTGAAATTCCGTCGTCAACTGAATGGGCGTTTGCGCAAATGTCTCATGCTTTTAGTCCTAATTTTTTTGTGGATATAAAGGATATGCTTAATGATAAAGTAAAAGCTATGGCATTATATGATGATGAAATCAGACTTTTTCCACACCCAAGATCTATAGAATCTATTAAAAATCATGCTATGAATTGGGGGACGGTTGTGGGAGTGAGTGCAGCTGAAGCCTTTGAAATGATAAGAATGATCAAATGATATATCGCGAATTCGTTTGGTCAAAAAATAAAAGTGAGGTTAGATCCATTTGGGTGAGAGTACTACCTCTCATTAAAATCTTTTTAGGATCATTTGTAAAATGGCTTAAAGAAAAAAAATTATAATTTCTTCAAATGAAAATTTACGCCATTATTCAAGCAAGGATGAACTCAACACGCTTTCCGGGGAAAGTGCTTTACAGTGTCCATAAAAAGCCAATGTTGAGCTATATGTTAGAAAGGGTAAACAGATGCCAGGAATTGAAAGGTGTCATTGTCGCCACATCTGTTGAAAAAACAGATGAACCAATTGTGCAATATTGTATTGAAAATAATGTTCCGTACTTCAGGGGCCCTTTAAATAATGTGGCCGAGCGATTTAAGGAGATTATTGAATACAAAGGACTTGAATGTTTTATTAGGTTGTCTGGTGACAGTCCATTAATGGATCCGGAAATTATATCAAAAGGAATTCTTCATTTTAATAATTACGGCCATGATTTTGTAACAAATATAATGCCAAGAACCTACCCCAAAGGTCAAAGCGTTGAAATTGTCAGGTCCGAGGTTTTTCTTAGTGCATATCCCAACATGAAAGAAAAAGATGATTTTGAGCATGTAACCCCTATATTTTATCGAAATCCTTCATTATACAACATTTACAATTTTGAAAATGAAGGGGGTTGTTTGGCTGATATCAACCTTTCCGTTGATACAGCAGAGGACATGGAAAGATTTAAATTGCTGGTTTCGCGTATGAAAAAATCTCATTTAAACTACGGGTTAAATGACATAATGAAAATATATCATTTGGTAAGCCATAAATTGGATATATGAAAAAAATTAGGGCAGGGATTATTGGTTTAGGTGTAGGAGAACGACATATAAATGGGTATATGAGTCATCCTGATTGCGAGGTGGTTGCTCTTTGCGATTTTAATGAAGATGTATTGCAACAATGCAAAAATCGTTATCCAGGTCTATTGACATACAAGAATGCAGATAATCTTTTAAATAAACCAGATATTGATGTTGTTTCAATTGCTTCCTATGATAATTATCATGGCGATCAGGTGGCCCAGGCGCTTTTAAAGAATAAACACGTTTTTGTAGAAAAACCTCTCTGTTTATTCGAAAGCGAGGCTGAAAAAATTCGCTTGATATTGAATGAAAATGTGAATTTAAATCTGTCGTCTAATTTACCACTCCGAACAGTGCCAATGTTTAAGTGGCTGAAAAAAAAGATTGCCGAAGGCGCTTTCGGAAATGTTTTTTATATTGAAGCAGATTATCTGTGGGGAAGGATTTATAAACTCATAAATGGATGGAGAGGAGAACTTCCTTTTTATTCTATTGTTTATGGAGCATCTATTCATATGATTGATTTAATATGCTGGTTGATGCCATTTGATAAAATTATAGAGGTTCAGGGGTATGGAAATCAAATGGTGACACAAAATACGGACTTTAATTTTAATGACTTTAGTGTGCTTCTATTTAAATTTTCAAGCGGTTTGATTGCAAAAGTATCTGCCAATAGTGGTTGTGCTCATCCTCATTTCCATAAGGTCGCTATATATGGGACTAAGGCAACTTTTTTTAATGATATAAATGGCGGAACTCTGGTACGTCAGGATGGTGATATAACAACTCAAGAAACAATTAATGAGGAATATCCTGGTACGCAAAAGAGTGATATCCTCAATAGTTTTGTTGATTCCATTATCGATCCTGATAAAAAGCCGATCGTAACTTCAAAAGAAGTATTTTCGACAATGGAAATATGTTTTGCTGCAGAAAAAGCTATTCAAAGTAATACTGCCGTACAAGTAAATTATTCATGAAGCATAACAAGACAGATTAACAACATAATTAATAATTGGACTAAACATGAGAAAAATTCCCTTTGGAAAACCATTAATTGGAGAAGATGAAAAACAGGCAGTTATAGATGTTCTAAATGGGCCAATTCTTGTTCATGGGCCAAAAGCAAAAGAGTTTGAGAACAAGTTTTCCGAATATACTGGAGCGTTGCAATCTGTATCGGTTTCATCATGTACAGCAGCTATGCATCTGGCATATTTTGATCTTGGTATAGGACCAGGAGATGAAATTATTGTTCCGGCACAGACACATGTCGCAACTGCGCATGCTGTGGAATATTGTGGGGCTAAACCAGTTTTTGTGGATGCAGAAATGAAAACTGGTAATATTGATATTGATCAGATTGAGGCGTTGATCACAAACAGAACAAAGGCTATTGCTGTCGTTCATTTTTTGGGGATGCCGGTTGATATGGATAGAGTCAATGCAATTGCAAAAAAATATAATTTGTTCGTTCTGGAAGATTGTGCTCTTGCTATCGGTTCCTACTACAATGGCATTCATGCCGGACTTCATGGCGATGTTGGCTGCTTTTCATTTTATCCTGTTAAGCATATGACAACAGCGGAAGGAGGAATGTTGATAACAAAGCATTCTGATTTAGCAGAAAGAATTAATAGAAAAAAGGCATTTGGTGTTGATAGAGTTGTTGGAGAGCGCAAGATTCCGGGCATATATGATGTAGATATGTTGGGGTATAATTATCGAATGAACGAACTACAGTCAGCTTTGGGTATTGTCCAGTTAAGTCGAATGGATTCTTTTCTTAGGAAGCGTGAGACGAACTATAGCGCATTAGAAAAAGGATTGCGTGAAATCGAAGAGATAGATTTTTTGGAAACTTCAAACTCACAATTCACGAGTAGCTATTATTGTTTATCAATATTATTGGATAATAAATATAAAGACAAACGTTTTGAATTGGTTAGTATACTCAATGCAAATGGTGTGGGTACAAGTGTTTACTACCCAAAACCAGTACCACATATGAAGTATTACAAGGAAAAATATCAATATAGTGAAAACTCGTTCCCAAATGCTGCTCGCATAAGTGATGAATCAATAGCACTTCCAGTTGGACCACATCTGAACCTTGAAGATATAGAATATATATTCACCAATATGAAGAAGGCTATTTTTAATATTAAAAATGGATGAATTGATCAAAATTAAGGAATTTTAATGATATGGAGAATGCATTAGTAGATATCAAAGAAAAAAGGATTGTTTTAATTGGTGGTGCCGGATTTATCGGACACAATCTTGCGTTGCATCTCAAAACGCTGGGTGCCGAAGTATCAATTATTGATAGCCTACAGGTGAATAATTTATTGGCCTTTGCTGAAACAGGCAAACCGATTGAGAATCGAGATTTGTATTTGAAAATATTAAATCAAAGGCTGGATTTTTTGCGAAACGCAAACGTACCAGTATATATTCAGGATGTGAGAGATTACCACACTCTTACAAAAAATATTAATGCCCTTGATCCACATATCGTTGTTCATCTTGCTGCGGTATCCCATGCCAATAAATCTAACAAAGACCCATACAGCACTTTTGATCATAGTTTTCGTACGCTTGAGAATGCCTTAGATGCATCAAGAGGTATTAATGTTGATCATTTTATCTATTTTTCATCAAGCATGATATATGGTCATTTTACAGAAGGTGCAGTAACAGAAGAGACTCCTTGTGAACCCATCGGAATATATGGTGCGCTTAAATTTGGCGGTGAAAAATTAGTAATTGCCTATAATCAGACATTTGACTTGCCTTATACAATAATCAGGCCATCAGCTCTTTATGGTGAGCGGTGCGTAAGTCGGCGTGTCGGTCAAATCTTTATCGAAAAAGCAATGCAGGGCATGGAGATCACCATAGCCGGTGATGGCTCGGACAGACTCGACTTTACATATATTGATGATCTCATTGGCGGTATAGTAAATGTTATTGAAAATAGAAATTCAAAGAATCAGATTTTCAATCTTACATATGGTGATTCAAGGAGTCTTGAAGATTTGGCAAATATAATTATGAAATTTTTTCCGGAGAGTATTATTAAATACACACCAAAAGATAAATTGACACCTGATCGTGGGACACTTTCGGTTGATAAAGCACGTGGATTAATTGGGTATAATCCATTATGGCCTTTGGATAAAGGGCTTGAAAAGTATATCAATTGGTATAAAGAATTAGCTTCTCAATTTAATCAAACTGGAAAGTTGGGATTTATTACCGGATAAATATTAGAGTGAAATTGTGAATCTCCACACGAATATATTATTTGATCATTGGCTCAGCGCATTGTTTGAGCGTAAAGTATATAAATTGATTATTGATGATGACTTTATAGGCAAATTACACTATAGAGAATCTGATGAAAATAAGATACTCAGGGAACTGAAAGTTAATCCTGTCTTCTTGTATGCCAAAGTCGATTCAGATTTAGTAAAGTCTTTTCAATGTCTTGAAAATTCAGGTTTCAAGCTCGTGGATACCAATGTTGTATTTGAGAAAAGTAGCGAAAAAACGCATAACCTTTCAGTCTGCAATTCAATTCGGTTCTCAGTAACTGGGGACATGAATCAAGTAAAAAAATTAGCGAGAAATAATTTTATTTATTCGCGTTTTCATTTAGATCCAAAAGTCCCCAATGAACTAGCCGATTTTATAAAATCAGCATGGGCAGAAAATTATTTTAAAGGGAAACGCGGTGATAAACTTATAGTTGCCGAATTTGAAGGAAAGGTAGTTGGTTTCCTTTTGCTGATCGAGACAGCTGATATTATGAGCATCGATTTGATTGCTGTTGACAGAGCGTATACTCGTAAGGGGATTGCGACGGATATGATTGATTTCGCGGAAATGAACAGTAATTGTTCCCTAATAAAAGTAGGGACCCAGATAGCCAATATCCCATCATGTTGTTTTTATGAAAAGTTAGGCTTTAGAATTCAATCATCGCAATATGTGTTTCACTACCATAACATATCAGGTTTAGAATGATGAAAATAGATGGTTTTGATTTGAACAAGGATGTTTTGATCATTGCGGAAATCGGCAATAATCATGAAGGAAGCTATGCTCTTGCTGAGGAAATGATAGGATTAGCCAGTCAATCAGGGGCAGGGGCTGTAAAATTTCAGACAATTGTGCCAGAGAAGCTTGTTTCGGTTTTGGAGGTTGAGAGAATACAACAGTTAAAAAAATTTCAGTTAAGTTATAACGATTTCGAAAAACTATCAAAAGTTGCGGCGCAGGAAGGGCTGATTTTTTTATCAACCCCTTTCGATCTTGATAGTGTTAACATGTTAGAACCTCTTGTCCCTGCATATAAAATTGCATCTGGTGATAATACTTTTTATCCTCTCATAGAGGCAGTGGCTAAATCCGGAAAACCAATCATTTTGTCAACCGGTCTATCAGACATGGAACAGATTCAATTGACACAAACCTTTATTGAAGATGTTTGGGAAATGAAGAATATTGATCAGGAATTAGCTTTGCTTCATTGTATTGTTAGCTATCCTGCTAACGTACATGAGCTGAATTTAATGTTTATCAAGGAGCTCCAAAAGATTAATGATAATGTAGGATTTTCTGATCATTCAATCGGCATAGACGCGGCTGTATTAGCTGTGGCTATGGGGGCGAGAATTATTGAAAAACATTTTACCATTGACAAAAATTATTCTGATTTTCACGATCATGCTCTTTCTGCTGACCCAAATGAGCTTTCAGTTCTAGTTCGGCGAGTAAAAGAAACTTTGGTTATGCTGGGAGATGGAGAACGTTCTTTTATAGCCAGTGAAAAAGAGATTACTGCGAAGGTGCGCCGTTCTCTTGTTGCCTGTCGGGATTTAAAAGTTGATTCTCGAATTACTATTGACGACATTATCTGGGTCCGGCCTGGGGGAGGAATTAAACCAGGAGACGAAAACAAAATTATTGGAAAGAAATTAGTTAAATCGATTAAGCGTGGCGAAAAAATTTTATTAGAAAATGTAGTTTGAAAGATAGAAATTATGTGTGGAATAGCAGGATATATTGGTGAACAAAAGATCGTGCTTAATCATATTGATTCAACTCTTCAACAGATGCAAAGGAGAGGGCCGGATCACCAGGGACATGTGATGGATAGATTAGGGTCTACTTATGTCTACTTGCTACACTCACGATTGAGTATTGTCGATTTAGAGCCACGTTCAAATCAACCATTTTGTCGTGAAAATTGCATTTTGATATTTAACGGTGAAATATACAATTATGTTGAGCTTCAGGTAGAATTAGATAAAAGAGGAATTATCCTAAATACAAAATCTGATACGGAAGTCCTTTTGCAATATTACTTATTATACGGGGAAAAATGTGTTGAGTATTTCGAAGGTATGTGGAGTTTTGTAATATTGGATAAATCAAAAGGCCGTATATTTTTTTCCCGTGATCGATTTGGAGAAAAACCTTTATACCTATTTCCGTGTAAAAACGGTTTGTACTTTGCCTCGGAAGTTAAATTCATATCCACCCTTATGGATCAGGCGTTGTCAGTAAACCATGAACATCTGTTCAGGTATATGGTCAATGGCTACAAGTTCCTTTATAAAGGAGAACACTCTTTTTTCAAGGGTTTAAGAGAATTGCCCCCTGCATCAAATTTAATGATTGATGTGAATGGAAAGAGGAGTGAATATAGATATTGGACTCCGAAATTTTGCCCTGATGACTCAATGACATATGTAGATGCCGTTGAAGGCGCTCGTGCTGAATTGATCAAAGCGGTAAAATTGAGATTACGGGCTGATGTCCCTTTAGCATTCTGTATGAGTGGCGGAGTTGATTCCAATTCACTTATCAGTATTGCAAAAAAACAATTTAACTACGATGTGCATGGGTTTACGATTGTAAATACTGATGAACGCTACGAAGAACAGGCGCTTGTTGATTGCGTGATAAAAGAATTAGGTATCCGCCATACGCCCATCTTAACAGATACATATAATTTTTTGTCCAAATTGCGGGTTCTAGTTCGCCAACATGATGCTCCTGTTTACACAATCACATATTATGCTCATTGGTTATTAATGCAAAGTATTGCCGAACATGGCTATAAGATTTCTCTTAGTGGCACTGGAGCTGATGATATTTTTTCAGGGTATATTGATCATCACCTGGCCTATTTGTATGAAGTAAGGAACGATGCGTCACTTTTTGATTGTTCTCTAAAAGCCTGGACAGAACATATAAAACCTATCGTTAGGAATCCATATTTAAGACAGCACGATTTATTTATTAAAAATCCTGGTATGCGTGATCATATTAACTTGGATTCGGATCAGTTTGCAAAATATTTGACTGTTGATTGGCACGAAGAATTCACAGAGACCAACTATACGGACAGTTTACTGCGTAATAGAATGATGAATGAGTTGTTTCATGAGGCTTCAAGAGTAATTCTTCATGAAGACGATTTGAATGCAATGTATTTTTCTATCGAGAACCGTTCACCATTTCTTGATAAGAATTTGTATGATTTTTGCAGCAGTATCCCTTCACGCTATCTTGTACGTGATGGCGCTGCTAAAGCCGTCTTGCGGGATGCAATGAAGTCTATTGTACCTGAACCTGTTCTTGCCAGTCGTCAAAAAATCGGTTTTAATGCACCGATTTTTTCATTTCTGGATGTTGGGAATATTGATGTACGGAGTTATCTTTTAGATGATTCCACAATTTTTGATTATGTCAAAAAGGATAAAATTGAAACGTTGTTAAGTAAAGAGAATTTACCGAACAGTGAGAGCAAGTTCCTTTTTTATTTTATAAATAGCAAGATGTTTCTTGAAGAATTTGAATAATTGACAACTATACTATATTTGAAAAATTATTCATTTTAAAGTTTTCTAAATATTAAAGTGAAATTCTATTGGCATGGAAATCAAGCTGAAATCCAATTTGAAACTGTATTTATTGTTAGTACTGATAAATCTTTTTTCGTTCGGTTATATTTTTGTTTTTGGCGGCTATTTTTTTCGTGACTATTCTATAATATTTGAGGGAGGTCTCAGGGTCTGGGACGGCCAGATACCTTATAAAGATTTTTTTCTTCCGGTAGGCCCGGTTGTATTGTATTTACAGGCCTTTTTTAATTGGATCTGCGGAGCAAATGCCACCGCAATGCATTTGCATGTGAGTTGTATAAACAGTATTGTTCTTACTTGTTTTTTTCTATATGCGCGAAAACATATTGGAAATTTGCTTTCAGTTGGCCTAACATTTTTTTTACATTTTTGTTTCTATGGTGCAACTGTTAACCCATGGTATAACCATACCGCAATATTTTTTTATATTATACCACAAATTATACTACTTTATGAATTTGACAAATCATTTGAAATATCTTTAGTAATGCTTCTGGTTGTAGGTGGCCTTGCCTCACTCAGTTTATTTTCAAAACAGGACATAGGTGCCTTAGGTATTGTATTTATTGGCAGCCAAATTCTTTTTTTTTCACAACATCGTTGGAAAAATAGTTCAATATTTATCATTTCAGTAGTTATTGCTACATCCGCCATTGTTTTCTATTATTCTATACAAGGTGATTTCGGCTACTGGTTTAATTATGGTCAGTTTCCACACAGTTCAAGGGTAGATAAACTGCTGGGGCTTATTAACCCAATACTACTGGCCCAAGATTTGAGATTGCATCTCATGATAGGGGCATCCTTCTATTTTATTTTATTGGGCGATTTCCGTAAAATATCCTGGTTCACAATATATATGATCATTGGATTATCAGGTTTTAGTTTGATCGTTTTTTATACGTCTGGGCAACCTAAATGGACAGCATATTTTTCAATGCCACTTGCCGGGATGTTTTTAATAAGAATGCTTTCTCAAAATGAAACATTAGATTTTAGTATTAAGCAGAAGAGAATTGTCAACTACATTGTTTTTTGGGTACTGTTTGCTTATTTTTATCTTATTGTGCATGTGAATTCTCATCCAATGTCATCTTATTTTGATAAGTCATTCCAAAAACTCACTAATAGCTCATATGCCGGTATGCGATTTAAGCCGGAAATAATTAAGGGAATAGAGAAAATAAAATTGGAACTTGGTGGGTATAAGCCAACCAAAAACGAAGACTGGCTTCTCAACATGTCGTCATACTCTTTTTTGTATTCTGACTTTGGAATCACTCCGCCGCCTGGCACACACCTTTGGTATCACTCCAATGTGACGCTATTTGAAAAAGATTATCTTTTATTTTTAGAGAAGTTACAAGAAAAGCCGTTTGAGTATATATTATTACAAGAAATGGCATCTGGTACACCTCCACCGGAGTTCCGAGATTTTTTGGTTTCAATAGGATATTCGGCGCTGTTTTCTGTACCAACACCAAAATCAGGTCGGGGAAGCAGGTATGACCTAACTGTGTATCGCTTAATTAAAGAATGACCTTTATTAGAGAAAAAAGAATTTTATACCACCCTGGATTTATTTCAGTCGGCTTTGTTAAAATTTTAGCTATCATTTTTGTCCCCAAATTTGCGCATATTCAGTATTTTATTCCTTCACTTGCTCAAAATTTACATAGCTTTATTCCAACCCCAGGGATATGGGATATGGGATGCGGGTTTAGTGAATTCCCCTATGGTATTACCATGGCTGTATTTCTCTGGCCATTAACGAAATTATTTAGTTTTTGGGGTAGTCCCTCAATTGGTATTGGTATTACAGTCTTGGTGTTCGATTTGGGCCTATATCTTTTACTGATTGATCATTTAAAATTTTCTCAAAAAAAAACACTTTGGTTCTACTGGGCTTCGCCAATACTGTTCTTTGTAAATTATGTTCACGGTCAACTTGATTTGATTCCAATGTTCCTATTGTTTTGCTCTATTTCACAATTGTTGAAAAAAAGACAGATGCAAAGTGCTCTTCTTTTGGGGATGGCAATAAATGCGAAAGCCAATGTGTTGCTTGCGGTACCTGTTCTTTTGATCAGTTGTTTGCGTCAAATGAGTATCTATGAATTCTTTTCTTTTTTATTACTTGTATGTGTTACTGCAATAGGATGTGTGCTTCCCTTTTTAGCGTATCCGGGATATATCCAAACAGTTCATCAGACTCCTGAAATAGACAAGTTTTTTAACGTTTTTCTTTCATATGGAGGGAATTATACATTATATGCTGCCCCTTTTGCATTGTGTCTTATCTATTTAAAATTTTTTCAGTATAAAAAAATAAATTCGGATTTAATTATTATGTATTTGGGGCTTATCTTTGCTGTAACTGTGGTTATAATCACTCCTACGCCTGGATGGTATGTTTGGCCCCTTCCATTTATTCTTTTTTATTTTATCAAGCAGCGGGATGAGTCTTATCTTGCCTTTATCGCCTTTAATATTCTTTATATAGTTCAATTTGGATTGCCAATTGAAAAAAGTATCATGGTGAGTAGTGTTTACTCTGTTGAGGACTTGGTTTTTACGTGCCTTCAGGCAACACTTATGATGCTTTCTCTAAAAATGTATTTTTATGGAGTGAGGAGTAATACAGTCTATCGTGAAAGAAAAATTCCTTTTTTAATCGGTATCGGAGGCAACAGCGGGGCTGGAAAAGATACTTATACGAAACTGGTCAAATCCCTTATTGCTCCTAAAAAGTGTGTGCAAATTGATAGTGATGACGATCATAAATGGGAACGTTATGATGACAATTGGCACCAGTATACACATTTAAATCCTTCTGCGAATAATCTTAACAATCTTTTAACACATGTAAATATGTTAAAGCGTGGTCAAAAAATCAACAGAAGGCTTTACGACCATGAAACCGGTAAGTTTAAATTGCCTCAATTATTCGACTCCAATCGGTTTGTTTTTATTCAGGGGTTGCATCCTTTTTATTTGCGGCGCATGCGTGAGATCATAGATTTACGTGTATTTTTAGAACCGGATGAATCATTACGAATTTTTTGGAAAATTAAAAGAGATGTCCTGGAAAGGGGATATACAAAAGAACAGGTTTTGAAATCTATTGAGGAAAGAGATGCTGACGCGATTAAATATATTATTCCCCAGCGTGATTATGCCCATATTGTTATTAAAATAGTATCTTTGGATTTTCTTGAAGATCATGCTGAAAATCTTAATTTTGAACCTCGTTTGAAAATGACGTGCCGTTTGGATAATAGTTTATTTCTTGAAGATTTATGTGACCTTTTAAGCAAGGAAAATGGGGCGGTAGTAAAGCTATATTACGATGAAGACTTGATGTATCAGAATTTTGAATACTATGGCAATATAAAAGGTCATGATTTGGGAACTCTGGCTCAAGTTGAAATACCAAATATCGAGGAACTGGTTGAGAAAGATTATTGTTGGGGAGATGGAATTCAAGGTGTCATTCAGTATATTACTTTTAAATATATTAGTGATATTTTACAGATGGAGCAGAGCATATGAAAAAACCTGTTTTGGTATTGATGGACATCGATAATACGATCTATCATTATCAGACCTCTCATTCAATTGCACTCGCCTCAATGAAAGAATTATGGGAAAAATATCAACTGGGACATTTTGATATTTTGTATGAAAAAGCAAAATTACTGGTTAAAAAACATATTGACAAGTTTGCCTCATCACATAGCAGGCTGTTGTATGCACAGAAAATGCTTGAGCTAAAAGGCCATGCCCAAAGACTTGATTGGGCACTTGAATTGGAAAATGTTTATTGGACTGCATTTATAAAGAATACAAATCTTTTCCCCAATGTTAGGACCTGGCTTAAACTACTTAAGAAACATTCAATACCAGTTGTTTTTGTCACGGATTTGACAGCGCGAATTCAGTTTGAAAAAATTAAAGGTTGGGAATTATTGTCTTTATTTGATGCAATTGTAACCTCAGAGGAAAGTGGTTATGATAAACCGTTCCCTCTTATTTTTGAAATGGCCTGTGCAAAGGTGGGATTTTCCGGGAATGGCGATATTTGGATGATCGGTGATAGTGTTAGTAAAGACATGGAAGGGGCTTCTAAGTTCAATGCAGTTACGCTGTGGAAAAGAAATGGCAGTGCGCATACGATGCATTCTAATATATCAGCTAGTTTTGATTCTTTTGCGGATCTAATTGAGTTGATTGATATTGGATCTTCTGGAGGTATTATTTGGAATCACTGATCAAATATTCACGGATAATTGGACATGATTTTAGTTTGATTCAAGGGGCTGGCGGTAATACATCATTAAAAAACGGTGGTCGATTGTGGGTAAAAGCATCTGGTTTTGAGTTAGGAAGTATTGATAAGGCTGGATTCATTGAAGTTGATCGATATAAATTGATTAAATTGATAGCAAATGAACATTTACACTTTTTAGGTGAACATGAACGTGATCATTTCATTTCTCAAGAATTGAATAAGTGTATCGTTGATGGAAATAAAGGAATTAGACCATCTATTGAGACATTTTTCCATGCGTTGTTGCCTCAAAAATATGTTGTTCACGTCCACAGTATCCTGATTAATGGAATTACATGCCGTGATCAAGGTATTGATATTGCCGTTGAAATATCTGACATTTGCAATTGGTCATGGGTACCCTATAGTCGGCCGGGTTTAGCTCTCGCATTGGCTATAAAGGATGTGTTGCCAGGCCAATTGGACCAATTATCGTCGTATACATTGTTCTTGGAAAATCATGGAATTGTCATAGCCGCACATTCATTAGATGAAATTGATAAACTTCTTAATCGTTTTAAACTATCAATTTTAGACTATTTGGGACCCTGGCAATGGAGTGAACCAATAGGTTATGATTCTTATCACTTGGCTATGCCTGAGCCACAAATTTATGGGGCCCTATATCCAGACCATGTTGTGTTTTGTGGCGGTATTGGTATTGTCTGTAGTAGAAACGATCTTGCAACCAGCATGGATCTATATCAGCATAAATATAACGTGCCTTGTAAATACGGTGTAGTGGATGGCGAGTTGACGATTTTTGACACCAAAGATGCACATGCTTTTCTTAGGTTTATTAAGGCTCATGTTGATACATATCAACTTACTCTACGAAATAATGGCCAACCCAAATTTCTTCATGACAACGATGTTACATATCTACTTCAGTGGGAAAGTGAAAAATTTCGTCAAAAATTAAATGAGCAATAAGTTAAGCCTATGAAAATAATTATTCCCATGTCAGGTCAGGGGCACAGGTTTAAGGCTGCAGGATATACAACATTAAAGCCATTGATAGAAATTGATGGCAAGCCCATCATCGAGCATGTAGTCAATTTATATCCTGGGGAAAAAGATATTACATTTATTTGTACAAAGGAACATTTGGCATCTATTCCTGCGATACGTCCCACTCTTCAAAAAATTGCACCATATGGAAGAATTGTGCCAATTGATTCTCACAAAAAGGGGCCGGTATTTGCTGTTTCGCAAATGATGGATAAATTGCCGGATGAAGAAGAAGTGATTGTCAGTTATTGCGATTTTTCCAGCTATTGGGATTATGATGATTTTTTGAACCATGTCCGCACACGTGATTCAGATGGTGCTATTCCATCGTACAAAGGCTTTCATCCTCATATGCTTGGTACTACAAATTATGCGTTTATGCGAGATAATGCCCAGTGGATGGAAGAAATCAGAGAAAAACAACCTTTTACAAATAACCGAATGCAGGAATTCGCTTCTAATGGGATTTATTATTTCAAAAAAAGCCAATATGTAAAAAAATATTTTCAAATGCTACTGGATAAAAATATTAATGTTAATGGTGAATACTATGTGAGCCTTGTTTATAATCTCATGGTGCAGGATGGTCTTGGGGTTTCAATTTATAATGTACAGCATATGCTTCAGTGGGGTACTCCAGAGGATGTCGAAGTATATAAATGTTGGTCTGATTATTTTGAAAAAATTATGGAATTAAAGCCAAAAAATCATATGATTCCAAAAGGTATCTCGGTTGTTCCACTTGCAGGACATGGAAGCCGATTTAAATGTGAAGAGTACAAAACCCCCAAACCACTTATTAAAGTTGGTGGGAAACCTATGGTTGTGCAGGCCACTCAATCTTTGCCGAAAACGCCAAATTATACATTTATATGTTTAGGGGAAGTCATTGAAAATTCAGATTTAAGAGGGCATTTAGAAGAATTTTTCCCAGGTTGTCGAATTGTTAGACTTGAAGAAGTCACCCAAGGACAGGCGTGCAGTGTTGAGGCTGGTTTGAAAGAAGAAATTCTCGATTCTCCACTATTGATTGGTGCATGTGACAATGGGATGTTATTTGATGATCAGCAGTTTTTTGAACTTATCAATGATTCTCATTTGCATGCTGTCGCTTTCAGTTTTCGACATCATCCTTCGAGTAAACGAAATCCTGAGATGTATGGCTGGCTAAAAGTGGATAACAATAACATTATACGCTATATATCAGTGAAAAAACCTATCTCCGACAATCCTTTTGAGGATCATGCTATTGTAGGCACTTTTTATTTCAAAAAAATTAGTTATTTTCTTGAAGCTTTGGAAGGATTGTATCGAAAGAACCTACGTGTCAACAATGAGTTTTATGTGGACAGTTTGATTGGCGAAATGGTTGAATTGGGCTATCTGGTTAAAGCTTTTGAAGTTGAGAAATATATTTGTTGGGGCACTCCCAATGATTTAAAAACCTATGAATATTGGCAGAGTTTTTTTCATAAATGCGAGTGGCATGGTTACAGATTGGAAAAGGACCCCACTGTAAATCCAAAAAGCATAGAAACGATGCAAAAAGAATTTTATAATTTTTTTCAGGATTATTAATAGGCAACTTAATCACCTTACGAATTAGGTTCATTTTAATTATGATTGACAATAAAAAAAGATAAGAAAAAAATTATAATGGAAAAAGATATAAAATATTCCCTTGTCGTACCGTGTTATAATGAAGAAAAGAACATTCCGCTTATTCTTGAACGGTTTGCGCTACTTGCTGAAAAAAGTTCAAACCTTGAAGTCATCCTTGTTGACAATGGTTCAACAGATAACACCCATTATATTTTGGTTGATTTGCTCCCCAGATACAATTTTGCACGTTCACTAAGGGTTGAAATTAATCAAGGATATGGCTTTGGAATTACTTCTGGTTTGCGTGCTGCAAAAGGAGGTATTATAGGGTGGACGCATGCAGACATGCAGACAGACCCATTGGATTTTCTTGAAGCAATCAAGATTTTTGAATCCAATAGTAATTCTGAACAATGCTTTGTCAAAGGCAGGCGTTATGGCCGTCCTTTGGGAGATGTTTTTTTTACAATGGGAATGAGCCTGTTTGAGACATTTTTTCTAAAAAGCAGATTGTTTGATATAAATGCCCAACCTAATTTGTTTCCGAAGTCGTTTTTTGTTCAACTTGAAAAATTGCCAAATGATTTTTCCCTTGATTTGTTTATATATTATATGGCCCGGAAAAGTTCGTTGTCAATTCATCGTTTTCCAGTTCGATTTAATTCTCGAATTCATGGGCATTCAAATTGGAATATCGATTGGAAATCTAAGGTCAAGTTTATAAAAAGAACAGTAGATTTCAGTTTGGATTTGAAAAAGAGGATATTATAAATGCAACTGATTGCGCATCGAAAAAATACTATAGGGGAGTTGGTTAAAACACCCACAGAATATGGTATTGAGATAGATCTTCGCAGTATCAGAGAACGTTTAGTCGTTCATCACGATCCATTTGTTGATGGCGTTGATTTTGATAAATGGATAAAGCACTACAACCATAGAACGCTTATTTTAAATATTAAGGAAGAAGGAATTGAAAATCGGGTTAGAGAAGTCGTAATTGAAAATGGCATTGAGGACTTTTTTTTTCTTGATCTTTCATTTCCTTTTCTTATTAAAATGATAAATAGTGGGGAAAAACGTGTTGCGGTTCGTTTTTCAGAATATGAATCTATTGAATCTATACGAAGTTTAAAAGGAAAAGTTAAATGGGTGTGGATTGATTGCTTTTCGAAGTTGCCCATCAACGATAATAGTTATGAACAATTGAAAAATTCAGGATTTAAATTATGTTTGGTTTCCCCTGAATTGCAGAATAGAGTGGAAGACTTGATAAAATATAAGAATATCATTATTGAAAATAAATGGGATATGGATGCTGTGTGTACGAAGTTTCCTGAAGCCTGGCAGTAAATGATAAAAGAAATTTTTCATATTCAATAGTAAGTCTAATTTTTTACAAGGAACCTTGTTGTAACTTATGACTATAAATATAAAACAAGCATTGTTTGAATATAAAAGGAAATCCTTTTTTTCTATTTTTGATGCAATAAATCTTGGGCTTAAGAACAGGCATTTACTGTATACTTGGGTTGAGAGAAAAGAATGGCAACAGTACAAAACCAGTGACACAATATTTGTTTTTGGTAGTGGCCCATCTATTAATGATATTACCGATGAACAATGGGGCTTTATTAAAGCCAATGATTCTTTGGGACTTAACTTTGCGTTTCTTACTCAGGTCCCTATGACGTACTACTATTTAGGATATGAACCCGCATCGAAAGAAAGTATATTAAAAGCATTTTCGCAGGAAATACGTTCTATTTATTCAGATACACTGTGGTTTTTACCAACAAAGAGTTTGTATAGATTAGTGCATCCCCGCTTAATTCCTGAATTCTTTCCTCCAGAACCAAAAGTTGCAATATTTGAATTGCCCTCTGTAATTCAGTTTAAAACGGACCGTCCTTTTAACGATAAGGACTTTCAGAAAAGTTTAGCCTATCGAGGTGTTATGGGTGTAGGACTCAATCTCATATATCAGCTAGGTTACAAAAGAATTGTGTTGCTAGGAGTAGATTTGGATACTCATAAACATTTTTTTGATGATTATCATGTGATGAAACATCGTAGATGGTACAATGAAATGATGGCACCCGGCAAAGTCTTTGAAGCTATGATCCCAAAGGGACAGAAATATAGAACAATGGAAGAGTATTATTATGCATTAAATGAATTGTACTTCAAACCAAATGGAATTAATTTATATGTAGGAAATAAAACTAATTTGTTAACGCCACGTATCCCAACATTCCCTGATTTTAATTAGGATAATATGTTTGATAAATATCGTAAATTCGGTGCGTACCATTGGAATGATATTGATTCAAGCTCCATGTACAAGCTGCTAAACCGTTCGTTACCATTATATACACGTTATCAAGTATGTTTGGATCAAATTCAAGTGAACGCTTGTAATTGTATTGAGATTGGTTGTGGGGATGCTGCTTTGACATATTTAATTGCACAGAAACGCATTCGTGTTTTAGGTTGTGATACTGATGAAACCGGAATTGAGCTCGCCAAACAAAAAATAAAAAAATTACCACTTGGGCATTTCATATCTTTATATTGTGGGCGTTTTCAGAATTGTCATATTAAATCCAATAGCGTGGACGTTGTTGTACTTGCAGATGTTGTTGAACATTTAGAACATCCTGAATTATTTTTTCAGGAGATAAAAAGAATAGGGAAAAAAGGAGGACGCTTAATTATTACTACACCTGTTGCCAAAAAGAATGGCCTTTGGGATAATGCGCATGTCCAAGAGTATACGGTCGAAAGTTTAAGTTCGCTATTAAAAGAATATTTCCCTTCCACACTTGTAGCTCCATTTTTGCCAGAGATAGTCTACAAAATTTATCATTCTTTTTTTTTATTTCGTTATTTGTTTAATGGGTTGGCTTTTTTAGGTGTCAATTTATTCAAAGCGAACCTACCGATCGGACGACATATTATGTTATTGGGTGTAAGTGAATTTTAATGTTGATTATGATAAAAGCCAATATAAAAAATTTCATTGTTAAAGGGAGACGCCTTTATCAACTTATCGGCCCACTAAAAAAAATGTTATGGGGTTGCATTTTTTTGATGTTATTTCAAGCAGCTTGGGAAGGTGTCATTCTATCTTCGATGGCCACATTTTTTCAAAGCATGGTTGACACGACAAAGTTTGTTGAAAGCAGCTTTCAACCAGGATCTTTTTGGGATAAATTATATCTTTTTTTCAGTCAAATCCCTGAAGAAAAAAGAGTTTTTGCAGGTTTTATTGTGACGGCCTTTTCAATTTTTCTTAAGAGTTTAATTAACGTTGGAATCATGACTTATCGATCAAAGTTTTCAACTTTATTTATTTACCAGATCCGGAGCACCACATTTAATAACTTAATAACAAATTCAATGTCTTTTTTTACTGAAAATAAAAAAGGTGTAATGATTAGTTTAGTAATCAATGAAACAAGATCCATCTATACGGTATTAAAAAATATTTTAGATTTATGCATATCCGGGATGCAGGCTATTGTTTATTTGTTATTTATGATTCTGCTTTCATATCAGATATCAATAATTGTAATCCTTTCCTGCAGCTTATTTATGTTATGTAATTATTTGTTTTCAAAAACTATTAAGAGAATTTCTTCGGTAGTAGTTGAGAAAACAAGAAAAATGACTGTTACTGCTGATGAAAGTATTGGTGGCATTAAACAGATAAAATTATTTAATTTATATGATCAAATGAAAAAATCATTTAATCAAGCATGTTGGGACGCGGACTTCTCTAATAGAAAAACAGCTCTGATGATCCAATGGCAGGCGACTTTTTCAAATTTATTCGCTTTAATCACACTATGCATTCTTGTTTTTTTCTGTATGAAATTTACTTTTATGGCAGTTGCATCATTTTTAACATATTTGTACATTTTAAAAAGTCTTCTAGAAATCATATCTTCAATAAATCAAAGAATCGGTTTGCTGAATACAAATCTTCCGGCAATGGAAAAAATCGTATCTTTTCTTGAAGAATCTAAAAGTTACAACGAGACTACAGGCGAAAAAAGAAAAAAGAATTTATTGGATGATAAAATAGAATTTAAAAATGTATGTTTGGACTATGGCAGTGGAGAAGTTTTGAAGAATATTTCTCTTGAAATTAAAAAATCAGAGAACGTTGCTTTTGTGGGCGAATCTGGCGTTGGTAAGACATCAATGATCAATTTACTGGTCAGGTTATACGATGTTAATAGTGGCGAGTTACTGATTGATGGAGTGAGAATAAACAATTATGATTTAAATTTTTTGCGTGATAAAATTGGAGTTGTTAATCAAGAAACAATTTTATTTCATATGACCATAAGAGAAAATATTATGATGGGACGGCCAAATGCTTCTGAGGATGAAATGATTACCGCTGCAAAAAATTCGTTTGCACATGATTTCATCATGGATTTTCCAAGAGGATACGATAGTATCATCGGTGACAGTGGAATCAAATTGTCCGGAGGCCAAAAACAAAGGTTGCATTTATCCCAAATATATTTAAAAAATCCGGAATTATTAATTTTGGACGAGGCAACCAGTGCTTTAGATTCAAAATCTGAAAATTACATTCAGCTAACATTGAAAAAATTGATAACAGATAGAACAAGTATCATTATTGCTCATAGGCTTTCTACAATCAAGCATGTAGATAAAATCGTTGTTTTTGAAAAAGGACATATTGTTGAACAGGGTAGTTGGTCCGCTTTAATGAATAAGGCCGGTAAATTTTATTCCATGATTCAGCAACAATCGTTTGATAAGTAATATATCTAAAACATCATTGTATATTCAAGGGCTTGTCTGATTTATTGTTTAATGAATTTCACAGGAAATACGGTCTTAACGCATTAAAAATACAAGAAATTTAAAATTTAAACATCTGAAATAATTTAATATTTTATATTGAATACGTTGGTTCTGTAAACAACTCTGAAAATTAGGCGTTTAGTAAGATGAAGGTTTATTATTGAGAACAATTATGGCTAAAAAACAAAGTATTGAAAAGCATTTTTCAGATACTGCATCTGTTTGGAAAAACAAAATTTATAGATCTAAAAGTGAACAAAAATTGTTCGAATATTTTGATAAACAATATAGATTTGATTATGTTGTCAATATGGTGCCCGCTAATGATGGTTCCAAAGAAATCCGCGCTCTTGACATGGGGTGTGGGGCAGGCCAGTTAATACCCATTTTGTCAGGCTTGGGTTATGAGCCTTATGGTGTAGATATTTCAGATAAAATGATAGGATTAACAAACGAACAATGCAAAAAACTCAACATTAAAGCGAATCTAATGATTGGGGACTGTGAGAAATTAGATTTCCCCGATGAATTCTTCGATTTATATATTGCTATGGGCGTGATAGAATATATGTCATCGGACAAGCCTATGTTATCTGAAATTTATCGTGTGTTGAAACCAGGAGGGACGGCTATTGTAACCTTGAGGAATATTAATTGTATTCCAATACGCATAAATTATTATTATAAATCAAAAATTCAAAATAGTATTCGAAATGCAGTAAAAAAAGTGGTTGGACTTCCTATGTCAACATTCGAGGAAATTTCCAAAGAGCATGATCCCGATGAATTCAAGAAAATACTTCAGAACTATTCTTTTAGAGTTTTGGATGAAAAGTATTGCCATTATCATGCGTTACCCTTACCTTTTAGCCGATGGTTGCTTCCAATACAGACTATTTCAGGAAAAATTATGGAAGAAAAATTTAAAGACGCTCCTAAACCATTGCTTGCATCCACATATATCATAAAATTTAAGAAGCCTTTTTGATAAAATAGAATTAATCATGGTAGAATTGAAAAAAGGATTCAGTAAGGTATGGAAAAGTTTTTTGCCATTACATACCAATGGGGATGTAGCATTTATTTTTTTATATCACACAATTGAAAAAGATGGAGAAATCTTCCCATGGACTCATGGACATCGATATGTGACCCCTTTAAAAAATTTTAAAATTCAGATTGAATTTATTAAAAAGCATTTCAATATTGTTTCTACCAGTGACCTAATACATTCAATTCAGTTCAATAAGCATAAAGGGAAAATGTTGGCTGCTATCCATTTCGATGATGGGTTTCGATCGTATATAGATATTGCTGTGCCTCATCTAAATGCATTGAAAATCCCTTCAACCGTATTCCTCACATACAATAATATTCGAGGTGATATTCCCTTAAGAAACAAAATTGCGTACTGCATAAATACGAAAATTAAAATGCACTACCTTGCTGAGATGAATAAGTTGCAAGAAGAAATGAACATGTATGCAATTGATTTGAGGAAAATGAGTATACACAATATTTTAGCCTGGTCCAAAAAAAATTTTACGACAGAAATGGAACAACTTACCAACGAAATATTTGCAGAAACAAATGGATGTTCTACGGAAAAGTCTCCTTTCTTAAATATGAAATTGGTGACAAGCCTGAATAATATGTCCAATATAGAAATCGGTTCCCATACACTATCTCATCCGATGTTATCAAAACTCAATTTGGAGCAGCAAAAATATGAAATATTAACTGGCCATCAAAAGCTGGAAGAATTACTGGGAAAAAGTCTTTGTTTCTTTGCCTACCCGTTTGGTGGCCGTTCTCATTTTAATAAGGATAGTCGTGATATCGTAGCTTCAAAGGAGGGGTTAACGGCATTCAGCACGTATGGTGGTATTAATTGTGAATTTGATAATACCGATATGAAAAGAATAACCGTGACGGATCAATCTGCTTTTTCATTGAAAAGAATAATTATATCTAACTTTATTCATTAAGTGTATTAGATAATGAGACGATTTAAAAATTTAAAAAAGACAGCTATTCATCAAATAAAAGCTATCGTACAACAAAGGATCAATTCCAGACCTATCCGAGTTGTTGTTGAGCTTACGAATAAATGTAATTTGAACTGCCCCTTTTGTCTAGTGGGTCAGCAAAATAATCAAGTTTCCGTCGCTCATAGTGAATTGGTTCGCGAGTCCGGATATTTGGATTCTATTTTAGCGGAGAAGATTATTAAAGATGCAAAACAGTTCGGCATTAACGAAATTTTATTGACTTTTCAAGGTGAACCCTTACTTCATAAGCAGTTGACGAAATTTGTGCGATTGTCGAAAAAAAATGATCTAAAGACTATTATTTTTACAAATGGTTTGCTTCTTAATAAAGACTTGGCAAACAAACTCATTGAATCCGGCATTGATGTTATACGATTCTCCGTTGACGGCGCCAGTGAATCAACTTATCAAAAAAACAGAGTGGGGGGGCGCTTCAGTAAAGTTTTTGAAAATATGACAGAAGTGGCAAAAATTGTTGAAGAGAATAACACACACACACAGCTAATATGGCAATTCATTGCCTTAAAAAATAATGAGCATGAAATAGAGACTGCGAAAAAGATGGCTGAAAACATTGGATTGGAATTTCAAGTCAAAACTTTTGCAGAAAGCGTGCCTGAACTTACTCCTGATACTGCACAGTACCGTCGAAAACTTTTGCCTAAACCATGTAAAGATCTCTACAGGGCTATCTGGATTTATTGGAATGGTGATGTCGTGCCATGCTGCTATGATCTGTCGGGAAGTGTAATTTTAGGAAATGTTTCTAAAAATACAATTGAAGAGATATGGCATAGTAAAAAATATGTTAATTTCCGTCGACAAGTCGCTCAATCCAAAAAATATCCTGCTTCAGAACCAAAACTATGTGAAAATTGTTTAAAGTGGCGTTGAAGCGAAGTGATTTTCAATCACAATGAATTCGAAATAAATAATTCTCTTTAAACATTCCCCTAATTATCCCCTTGAATATTTATTTATCTAAAAAGCCTAAAAAATACGGTGGTGGAAGCAACTCTTTTATCTCTCTATTTAATAAATGGGCAAAGAAAAGTCCTCATAAAATTGTTAATAATCCCAAAAAAGCTGATTTAGCAATAATTATTGCTCATTTTGCTGAGGAACATGAAGTCAAAGCATTAAAAGAAAGAGGATGCTATTTAATCCATCGTTTAGATGAATATTTTGATAAGAATGAAAATCCCAATAGATTGATCAAACATAAGAAAATTATACAACTCAATCGGTATATGGACATAACGGTCTTTCAAAGTCGATTTGTTTATGCCAATGTATCCCCGATTCTTAAGCCTCACAAATATAAAATAATTCATAATGGCGGTGACCCTGATTTTTTTTCCCCAGGTAAAAAATTTGGTGAATACATTGGTCATGTTAGCTGGAGTGTCGGAAAAAGAAAGAGACTTGATTTGTTATATGACTTTATTAAAAACCATCCTCATGAGAAGTTCCTATTGGTAGGAAGGCACCAAGAATCTATCTTTAATTTTTGTTTACCCAATGTTAAAATGATTGGTAAGGTCAATCGGGAAAAAATTTCTAAATATTTTAGAAAAATGAAAATGCTTTATTTCCCTTCCGAGAATGACCCCTGCCCAAATACTGTCATAGAGTCAATATTATGTGGGGTTCCCGTCTGCTATAATCCATTAGGTGGCTCTATAGAAATTGTAAATGGGCCATTATTATCCGAATATGAGTTGAAAGTTCCAGTTAAAGCGGATTTTGAAATAAACAGACCAGAAACAATTTTTTGTGGCCTGCCGTTGAGCAAAGTTGATACAATGCTAAATGACTTAGAACCTTATAAACAAAATTGTTTGAAACGAAACGATCTATATTTTGATCGGGTATTCAAGGCGTACTTGAGCGATTTAACGTGAAAATTAATATTCTTTATAAAACAACCCAACAACCCTGGGGGGGCGTTAACACTTTTTTCAGAAATTTTATTAAATACTCTCAAGATAACGTAGATATGGTTTTGGTGGATGATTATTCAAAGAGTGATTTAATTCTTTCGACCGGTCATTATCGAGGACCTGGACAACTCATAAAGCCATATCAACTGAGAAACTTATCTCATGGTAGATGGATAAATAATCCAGCAGGGATAATGGGCAGAAAGGGAAAGAAAAAAATTATTATCCGTGCTGATGGATTAAGGGAAATTTATGATGGTAAGCGAAGCTTGGCAGATGAAGTTTTAAAACTAAATTTAGAAATAGCTGATAGCATCATTTTTCAAAGTCGATTCAGTAAAGAATGCTTTGATAAATTTCACGTGGCATATCCTGATAATTATTTTATTATTAATAACTGTGCAGATAGTGATATTTTTTACCCGGTCAACTCAACCATAGATTTTTCAAGAAAAATCATCTTCATTTCAAATTCATGGTCAACCAATCCCAAAAAAGGATTTGAAACAATCTCATTGTTTTCCATGCTTGAAAATAGTGTCGTATTTCATATTGGAAGATGGCCTTATGATATTGACCCAAGAAATGTTAAAATATTAGGTGAAATGAATGAATTGAAAATAGCTGAAACCTTAAGGAAAGGTCATTTTTTTTTATGTCCATCAGAGTATGAAGCATGCCCAAATACAGTTGTTGAATCCCTTGCGTCTGGTTTGCCGGTACTCTATCATAATAGTGGTGGTACTCCTGAACTTTGTCAGAATGAGAGATTTGGGATGCCTTTTCCTTCCAGTTCATTAAATACGAATATCTTAAATGAATTTACAGAAACCGCCTTTGAAAAGTATGATTTTATGCGACAGAATATTCTTAGCAACTTAAATATTTTTAGTTTTAAGGAGTGTATTCGCTCATACTTTCAACATTTTCAAAGTCTTTATTTTTGATGCAAGTCTCATGGTTTGTAAATACGCCAAGACGATTGCCCTGGCAGAAATGTTATAATTATAATAGGGTAATGGCTTCTACATGGATAAGGTGTTTACAACTCATTCCATATTTGGATACCTTAGGAATTTCTTCTAAAATCAATTCGTGGGATGATCATACTCAAATTGCTATTTTCCTTCGTAAATGGAATAGTGAGGAACTTGAAGTTGCAAAAAAATTAAAACAAAAAAATATAAAAGTTATACTTGATACCCCGGTCAATTTTTTTTCCGAACAAAATATCCCGCCTTTTCAGGGCGGTATCCTTGATCAGTTTTTATCTTTTGCTGATATTTCAGATCTTATCTTGTGCCCATCACCATTTACTGAAGAGTTTGGGAGAAAAAAAGGGTATAATACGTTATGTATTGAGGATTCTATTGATTTTAGACATTTTAAATATCAAAAAAAAGAATATGGAAAAAATTTAATATGGTCGGGGGTCAGTGTCAAAGCAGATGTATTGAACTTTCTTGCGCCAACGGTTAACAAAAATAAATGGAACGTAATCATTATTTCAGATAAAAAACCAGCTCTTGATTTTAATTTTAAATATGTCAAATGGAATTATTATTCTTTCCCAAAGGATATTTTTAGAGGAGATATTAGTATTTTTCCGAGAGTGATTGATAATGAATACAATATGGGGCACTCTTTTTTTAAGATTGGCGTTTTTATAGCCCAAAATGTCCCTGTAATTTGTTCATTAATTCCTTCTTACAAACAGGTTTTAACACCGTTAAATGGTATTAGTTTGAATGATTTGAACCCCACGCTTTGGGAGTATCATATAAATTCTATTCTTTCGGGAGAGGTGTCATTCAGTTTTCAGGATGTAACTATGGACAAGTACTCTACACTTAATATTTCAGAACGGTATAAAATTTTATTTAATGAGTTGATAAATAGCTAATTGCGGGAACAGATAGTTAAAAATCAAGTCAATTTTCAATTGTCACCAGATGATTTAAAAAATAGTATTTCATCATGGCTGGAGAAAATGGCTCTGGGCCTTGAGCCCGGTCGTTTTAGGTTTTGTGAAGTGGGTTCAGTTGTTCCAACGTCGGGACATTTTGCCCAGGTCTCGACCTGTTTCGCAATGAAAATCGCCTGGCAGACGGGCCTCTGGGAAGATTGGCCTGAACAAAGGAGAAAGGGATGTATCGACTTTATACATTCTTTTCAAAAAAAAGACGGATTCTATTTTGACCCATGGCTATATAAAAATGCAAAACTTACATGGAGAAATTACGCATCAGCGATGTTAGGTCAGGTCTCCTGGAAGGCTTTATGGGAAAGAAAACTATGGAATATGAGAGCTGAAACAAGACAGTCGGCCTCCACACTTGAAATGGTGGGTCAAAAACCACTATATCCTCTTCCATGTGAAATACTTTCTCCTGAAAGCGTAAGAAAATATTTAGATTCTTTTGATTGGTCAATCCCCTATTCGGCTGGCAGTAATCTGGGGCATTTGATATTTTTACTTTCCATGAATCGAAAATATTTTGGGACACCTGACAATTATGATATCCTTGTTGATACTATCCTTGATGTTTTAGACAGTTTTTATGATAAGAAAACCGGAACATGGTATGTGGGGTCTCCGCCGGACAACATAAAAATAAATGGTGCGATGAAAATTTTGGCAGGATTTCAGTGGTTAGATCGGGAACTGCCGGATACAAAAGACCTTCTCGATTTTGCACTGTCACAGCCCTTTATAGAAGACGGATGCGGCTTTTTAAACAGGCTTTTCGTTGTGCAACAGGCCAGGAAGGCAGTTCCTAAAGGCTACAGGCAGGATGACATAAATCAGCTCGTTCAAAAGGCCATGGAAGTAGTCATGAAGTTCTATAAAGAAGATGGCGCATTTTCGTTTTATCCTGAAAGGTCTCAAGTAAACTATTATTTTACCAAAGTGAGTCGTGGTTTTCCTGTAAGTGATTTACACGGAACAATGATGATGAGCTGGGTGCTATCGGTTTGTTTTAACCTTATAGGGAAGGATTCATCAGGAAGTATAGGTGAATGGCGATGTCAGAAAGCGTGATTCTCGAAATTTAACCCATTTTGTGTGGTCTTTACTGTTAAACAGTTAGTTTGCCCGTTTTTCCAAAATATGGTAATGCCGCAAACGAAAGAATTTATAGCATGTTTAAATTGAGCTAAAATGCTTAGTGCCCCAGAGCTAAAAAATTGGATAGTCGGCTTTTTTTTCTCGTATTTTTTTATCTGGTGTATAAGTTTTTTTTTCTCAGATACCCATATTATTTATGAGTGGGATCCGGAAATCAATAACTATGTTTATTAACCAATAAACATAAAATGGAGAAGTGAGGGCTGGGGAAGTACAAAAATCGGAAAACATGGTATTGAGGGTATACCAGACATACAATCCATCCCAGGCCCCAAGGTTACTATTTGGGGAGATTCTCATATAGAAGCTCTTCAGGTTGACGATAAGAAAAAGATACCTCAGGTAATTAACCGCCTGTGCGATATGGAAAAAATAAAAGTTTCTTTTTTCGGAGTTGGAAATTCTGGGGATGACTGCGCTGATTTCTATTTTGGGATTTCAAGGTTCGAAAATATTATACCGGAAATAATTGCGCACTATATTTTAATAAATGATATAAACGATACGCTATCTGCTAAATGTGATTCGAGATGTCTTTTTATATCGAAACCTCAGCTAACATTTGTTGAGATAAAAAGAAAATTACCCTTCCCTGAATTTCAAGGTATTAGAAAATTTGTATATAAATATAACTTGAATTTTTTAATGCAACCCATTCAAACCTTGGTCTATGACACCAAACTAAGATTTAAAATTGGCACTATTACAAAAAACAGAAATGAATTCATTCGAGAAGGTGAGGACTATGTAGAAAATTTTAAAAATTGGGACTTTCTATTAGAGAAGTTTAAAAAACAAACAACACGTCCCATTATTTTTGTCTATTTCCCCTCTATTCCCGATATTAATGGGAAAATTAATTTCATTGATCCTAATATCACATTGAAGAATGGTTTTTCGGCTACTTGTAATAAGCATGGCATTGCATTTATAGATATGACACCAGAATTTGTTAATTTTTTTAAGAAAAATAATAAGTTCCCAAGAGGATTTGCAAATTCAAGCATATGTAGTGGCCATTTAAATGAATTTGGTCATAAGCTTATTGCACAAAAGATTTATGATCATTTTAAAAATAATATAGCTAAAAAGCATGATGTTCACAAAAATTGAGTTTATCGTTTTCTTAGTAGGGTTGGGGGCGCTACTATTTGTGTTAAAGAATAACACAATTAAGAAAACCTCTCTTTTAATAGCGAATTTTTATTTCTATGCTTATTATGATTATCGATTTTTGTTATTGTTAATACTGTGTGTCTTGTTGACTTACTTTATTGGAAATTTGATAGAAAAATATTCATCAATATCATCGCGAAGATTTTGCCTGTTTTTAGCAATAGCATTAAATATTTGTGTTTTAGTCTATTTTAAATATCTCAATTTTTTTATTGAAACATTACGAAATATTCTGACATCAATGAATTTGCCACTTAACTCAGTTGATGTTATTCTTCCTCTGGGAATTTCTTTTTACATATTTCGGCTGATCAGTTATTCTGTTGATATTTATCAAAAAAAAATTACTACCCCCAGTCTTCTTGACTTTATGATATATGGAACATTTTTTCCAATTATTATATCTGGCCCAATTTCTAGAGCCAAGACAATACTTCGTCAAGTTAACAATATTGAACTATCTTCGGTCAACGTATACAAGGGTTATCGATTATTTGTTATCGGTATTTTTTTAAAATTGGTTGTTGCAGACAGAATCGCAAGCTATGTTAATTTTTTTTATAATAATCACGAAGTATTTAATTCACTTACAGCATGGATAGCCGTTTGTGCATACAGTATTCAAATATATTTTGATTTTGCCGGGTATTCAAACATGGCTATCGGGGTTGCATTGATAATAGGGATTCAGATAGAGGAGAATTTTGATTTTCCTTATACGGCCCAAAGTATTATTGATTTTTGGAAAAGATGGCATATTACATTATCGAAATGGATTACTGAATATATTTATATCCCTTTGGGAGGAAATAGGAGAGGTGATAAACGAAAGTTAATCAATTTATTAATCACGATGACACTTTGTGGACTTTGGCATGGGGCGTCATGGACATTTGTTGCATGGGGTTTTTTTCATGGCTTACTGTTAATAGTTAATCATAGCTGGAAAGGATCAACTTATCAGTCAATGTTAATGAATTTCCCTTCTCTGTATTCATGTGTGTCCTGGTCATTAACAGTACTGAGTGTTACAATTTGTTGGGTATTTTTTCGTTCCAACAATTTCTGTCAAGCAGTCCAGATCATTCAGCAGTTGTTTGCATTCAGCAATGGCGGTGTCGGTTGGTATCATCCGTTTGTACTTTTTATTTTATGTGCGACGATACTCATTCATATTCTATATTTTTTAAATTTGAAATTTTTTACTCTTCCAATAGAATCGAAAACGACACCGGCAATTCTATTTTGTTTGCTTTGGATTGTTTTGATTTATTATTCGAAAGAATTTCAGCCATTTGTGTATCGTGAATTCTGAGATGACTGTTTGATTTTAATTAACTATTTCTGAAACAAAGAGGGCAAGCGTAAAGCTTCTTAAATAAATTATTTATGGATGTATTATTAATCTCGCCGGATCACGGCAATAAAAAAAATAATTTCCCATGGGGGATCCTCGCTCTGGGAAGTTATCTAAAAAATATAAAAAATCGAGATGTTGAACTTCTTGATGCAAGTTTATTCAAAGAAACGGATTTTTTTAATGAGTTGGACAGCCATATCTATCGAACGCAGCTTATTGGAATCGGTTGCTTTACGACTGATGTAAGGAGTGTCAAAAAATTTGCTGATTATATAAAAAAAAGACGGCCAGAAGTAAAAATTATTATTGGAGGCCCTCATGCTGTTTTAGAACCGGTACAGACATGTGAATACAGAAATATTGATTTTGTAGCCTATACGGAAGGGGAAATGACACTTGATGCTTTGATAGATCAATTGTCGTTTGAAACACCAGATTTTGATAAAGTCGCAGGATTGATTTATAAAAAACATGGTAAGCTGATTCGGACAAATCCGCCCGAATGTGTCTGTGAATACCCCATCAATTACGATTTATTATCCCCATCCGTAAAAAAAACATTTCCTGATTATATTCAGGTGCTGACAGGAAGGGGATGCTCATATAAATGCAGGTTTTGCTATAATTCAGTCATAGCTCAGAAATTTCGTCCCTATTCGGTAGTGTCGGTTATAAATGAACTTGAAGACATTGTAAATCGGTACAATCCAAAAGTGGTTTATTTTCGTGATGAAAATTTTTTCCAGGATAAAAATAGAATATATGAATTTATTCGGTTGTATCGGGAGAAGCAGTTTCATTTTTCTTGGCGGGCAACCTGCAGGGCAAATTATATCAACGATCGGTATATTAACAGGCAATTATTGTTAGAGCTTGAAAAGATAAACTGTGAAACTCTAAAAATGGGCATCGAGAGCGGGTCTCAGCGTGTTTTAAACTACCTTAAAAAAGGGACACATATAGAAGGGATTAAAAAAGCCGTTCGTGAAGTCGCAAAAATAAAATCCATCCGGGGGAATTATTCATTTATCGTCGGATTGCCGGAGCAAACATCAGAAGAGTATATTGAAACAATCGATTTGATCAGATATATTCTTAAGTATGAACCGGAAGCCGAAATTATTGGTCCTCAATACTTCAGAATTTATCCCGGAGGTAGTCTTTACGACGAAATCGTTCAAAAATATAATTATGCCAAACCTGCTTCTTTTGAAGATTGGGCGATACGCACGGATCGAAAAAATGATCACTTTGGCCTTTTTAAAAATGTCGATTATGCCTGGATTCCTAAAGCTTATAAAAATTTGGCACTCCACGGAGACCTTCTGGTTCTTTTATACCAAAAGCCCATTTCATTTTATTTTTCCCGGTTTGAAAGAATTCCAGCACTTCCCTTTGCATTATTAGCAAAAATTCGGATTCGAATGGGCTGGTATAGAAAGTTATATGAAATTAAACTTATCGCAAGATTATTGAATATTTATAGGCAGTATTTCCCTTATAAATGAATACAAAATGCCCTCCCTTAATTTTTGCCGTTGCCGGTTCAGGACCTGTTGCAGAATTTCATATTAAAACACTTCAAAAAGAGAAAAAAACACGAGTGATAGGGATATGCAGCGGAAACAAACCAAGAGTTGACGCGCTATCAAAAAAATATGATTTGATTCAATACCCCTCTCTTGCGGACATGTTTAAAGATTCAAGGATTCAGGTTGTTGATATATGCAATTCAAATAATAACCATTATCTTTTCGCCAGAAAATCTTTGGAAAATAACCGCCATGTTCTTATCGAAAAACCGGTTGCTTTTTCTTCCCAACATGTTTTCGAGTTGTCAGAAACAGCTTTTAAAAAGAAATTATCTGCCGGCGTAATATTTCAAAAAAGATACAACAGAACGTTGAAGGTTGCAAAATCATTGATTCATGATGAGATCGGAGAAGTTCGGGTCACACAAAGTTACGTTTTTTTGCCCAGGAGCGCCGATTATTTTGCCCGCCCCGAAAAATCAGTAAAGGCGATCGCTGGCGGGGGAGCATTAATATATCAGGGTATTCATGATCTGGATTTATTAGTTAATCTTTTTGGGTGCGTTGCGGATATTTCTGGAGCTTGTCAAAATATATATTATGATATGGAAGTGGAGGATTCTTGTATTTTAATGCTTAAATTTCAAAATGGTGTCATATCAAATTTTCATGTGTCAACGGCTCCCAATTATCCTTTTCTATCAGTGCATATCATCATCGGTAAAGAGAAGTTCCTTATGATGAGCAATGAATATGTTCATATTTTCCCTATCGCCTATCTGTTGAAATGGCAAAACTTTATCAAAAATATTACATTCTTTGACCGGATATGGATGAAATTACCAAATTTTTTCGGAGGTAAATGCTTAGCCAGATTACGGACCGCGATTTGTAACCGATCGATTAATAAAACGGCTTGCAAGTACTTTGGACCGTTTCAACCGGCTACTTATCATCATGTCTTGAAAGATTTTCTGGAGGGAATTTTTAACCCTGTTAACCAAACTCGTGCCAGCCTTCATACGGCAGTTGAGACCCATAGGATTGTGGAAAAGGTTTATGAATTGGCGTTATAATGCAAAAAAACTGGTTTATCTAATTTCAGGAGCTCTGTTTCGTAACCGGAGACTTCGCGGTTATATTTTTAATCAGTGCTCCAGAGCTTTGATTGGTCAGCGGGAATTGGATAAGAAAATGATCGATCACACCGCAGGAGAATTAAAGGTCGTTCACATTGAGACTCGAACGAAGTGTAACGGCCGGTGTGAGTTTTGCCCTGCTGCCGTCCAATATAAAACCAGAAGCGATTCATTGATGCCTGATGACTTGTTCAGAAAAATAATATATGACCTTCGAAATATGGACTACTCATACCGAATTTCACTTTATTGCAATAATGAACCACTTTTGGATAAAAGAATCTTTGATTTTGTTGCATTTGCAAAATCGAAGTGCAATAAGGCTTTGATCGAGTTGAAAACAAACGGCATTCTTCTTAATATTACTCATATAGAGTCGCTTATTGAGGCAGGATTGGATTCTCTTTATGTAAATGATTATCATACCAATCCAGGTGTGAGTGATCGCCTTGAAAAACTTTGCCGATCGTTTCAGGGGAAATCGGGAAATACAAGTATTGTTTATTCCAATCGCATGTTCAATGAGATAAGTGGAAAAAATAACAGGGGCGGATCTAATCCCTCAATGGATTCATTGAAAAAATCTATGGATGCATTCTGTTATCGCCCTTTTGAAATGCTGACGATTACAACAGATGGAAGGGTTTCAGTTTGTAGCAATGATGTCTTTTTTCGGAATGCAATAGGGTGCGTTAATGAGCATACCTCTCTTGCAGATTTATGGCAGGGCGAAAAAATTAATCAATTAAGAAAAAGTTTACTGGAACATAGGAGGGATGCTGCACCCTGTTGTAATGATTGTGATTATCCAGGATTGGATATAGGTCACCAGTATTCTTCGATATACCGGTATATCCTCCCTTTTATGACAGATTACAGACTTTGATACGTTATTTTGAATAATTTAAAAAATGATAGATAAAGAAAGAATACTGCGCATGGCAATGCACGGTCCACTTTGTTGGATCGGGTATTTGTTTCGGCCTTTTTCATATCGTTTCCTGTCATTTGTTATTGTAAATATTATTCGTATACTTTCAATCTCCCGATCACCGATAGAAGGGCTTCGGCTTGTTTTAAGTATTGAAAAGGGGATATATGGTGTTACAGCAGAAGAGGCCGTAAGATATGGGAAAGGAACGCACACGAAACATCGACACATGGGATATCATGATTTTTTTTGTAATAGGCTGGGCGAAGGCGAGTCGGTCCTTGATATTGGCTGTGGCACCGGAGAATTATCGTTTGACATGGCTGCAAAGGCGAATGCAAATGTAACAGGCATAGAGCTGATTGAAAAAAATTACCGGAAAGCAAAAACACAATTTAAGCATAACGCTTTAAGGTTTATTCACGGGGATGCGATGACCGAATTGCCGAATATTTCTTTTAATACAATCGTCATGTCGAATGTTTTGGAGCATATTGAGAACCGGGTTGATTTTATTGTAGATGTTCAGAAAAACATTCAGCCGGAACGCTGGCTGTTTCGCGTTCCCATGTATGAGAGAGACTGGCGCGTCCCCTTAATGGATGAAATTGGTCTGGACTCCCGTCTTGATTCAACACATTACATTGAATATACGCAGGAAAAATTTATCCGGGAAATTCAAACGGCAGGTCTTGAAATTGTACACATAGAAATAAGATGGTGTGAAATTTGGTGTGAGGCACGGCCACAAGGTAATTGTTAATGACGATTTGTCTTTTTTTTACCCATGGAATGAGTTTAAAAAAATGGGATGATACGGGCCTTTTACATAGAGAAGTCAAGCTTTATATAAAATTGGTTCAGTTGGGCTATAAAGTTATTTTTTTTACTTATGGTGATGAAAGCGACTTACTCTATCAAAAAATACTTCCTGGAATTAAAATTATTCCTGCCTGGAAAGGATGGAAAAAAATACCATCGGAAAAAATATCTTTTTTTTGTTCATGGTTTTTACCCTGGAAGTTTAGAAAAGAATTTTCAGGCATCGACTGTATCAAGACAAATCAAATGTGGGGTGCCTGGGTTCCTCTAATCTTTAGATTTTTTACTAAAACGCCATTATTTGTCAGATGTGGATATGAGGCCTATAAAAATTTATTAAAAGAATCCGGCTCTCAAATTACGAGGGTATTATTGTATTGGGTTTCACGATGGGCATATGCTTCAGGCGATAAAGTCGCATTGTCATGTAAAAGTGACCTGGAATTTGCTGTTAACACTTTTGGCCTTGATACGAATAAAGCATTCGTTCATCCTAATTGCGTGGATACCCAATTATTCTGTCCACAAACGCCGGATATTTATTATAGTGATAGATTACTATATGTAGGGAGACTTGATACACAGAAAAATCTTGATTCCCTGATAAAGGCTGTCAGGTTTTCGAATGTTGGCTTAGATATTATCGGTTCCGGAAATTTAAAAGACGCTCTTATTCTTTTAGCCAATCAAACAGGTGCTGATGTAAATTTTTATGATATTGTTCCGAATAGTGAGCTTTCCAGAATTTTTGCGCGTTATCCTGTTTTTATACTTCCCTCAAAATATGAAAACAGTCCCAAAGCATTACTTGAAGCAATGAGTTGTGGCAAAGCCGTTATTGGCAGTTATGTGGATGGCATCAAGGAAGTAATAATTGATGGTGAAAATGGCCTTCTTTCCGGAACATCAATGGATAGTCTTGCAAAAAATATTAATAAATTGATTAAAAATGAAGCACTTTTGAAAAAACTTGGTAATTCAGCAAGACGATATATCTTGGATAACTATGCCTTGGAAGAGTATGTTCAAAGAGAAATAAAAGTATATGAGGAAATTAAAAATAGAAAAAAGGTCTGCAAAAGATGCTGATTTCTGCAATTATGAGTGTTTATGATGAGCCTGATTATTATATTAAATCAAGCATTGAGAGTATATTGAACCAGTCTTTCAGGGATTTTGAGTTCATCATCATTCAGGATACTCCAGATAACAACCGGATAACATTATTACTTAATGAATATGTAAATAAGGATAAGCGGGTTAGATATATTTGTAATGATCAGAATATTGGTCTTGCGCAATCACTTAATAAAGGTCTTAAAATTGCTAATGGTGAATATATAGCCAGAATGGATGCGGATGATATTTCCTTATCAAATCGCTTTCAGCATCAGATCGATTTTTTGGAACAGAATCCGGAAATTTCACTTGTAGGCTCTTCAGCTGTATTAGTTGATGAAAATGGACTAGAACTTCAACTTCTCCAGAACCCAACGGAGCATGAATATCTACGGCTTCATTTTTTAAAAGGTTTTACACCTTGCTTCCACCCAACATGGATGTTCAGGAAAAAGTTACTTGAAAATCTTGGTGGCTATAGAAATTTGCCTGTTGGACAGGATTATGATTTTTTGGCCCGTCTTATGGACTATGGATTGAAAATATCAAACTTGAAGGAACCTTTACTTGAGTATCGGGAACATCCAGGGCGAATAGGAAATAATAAAAATATTGTTCAAATACGTTTAGGCGAATATATAAGAAGAATTTATGAAAAAGGCAAAATTAATGATGATTCATTTTTTAGTGGAAAAGCTATTTCCTCATTAACTGAAGTATCTCCAATATTGAACTCATTTCATATGACTGCCCAGGGGATAACGCGTAAAGCTAGAACCTATAAAGGGCAGAGTACCTATCTGTATTATTTTTTTTTAATAGTTGCAGGTATTATTTCACCATATCAATTTTATTATATGGCTGTCATCGCCTGGAGACATTCTAAATATCATTCGTGAGTTATTGTTTTTTAAATTGTAGAATAAAATCTGTCCCAAATTTTGACAGGAGTTTATTATTATAAATATATGAATGATAACGATATAACAGATCGTTAGGTAAAAATTTAATTAATCCCGGCAACATTAAAGAGTATTGGTGGGATTGAATGAATTTAAGGCTGTTATTTGATGAAATTTTTATAATCTGGTGTAAAGATATAGTATTCCTGTTATAACCGACAGGCTGAAAAGTGTTATCTAAAATAAAATTATAAAAGGCTAATAGTTTAGAGAATATCTGGTTGGAATCTGTAATCTGAACTATGCAGGTACCGGAAGTCTTAAGCAATTTTGATATTTTATTAATTGTAGCTTCAAGAGATTCAACATGGGCTAAAATACCAAGCCCAATAATAAAATCAAATTTTTCTTCTGAATGATAATTTTCAATATTTGATTGGGAAAATTTAATATTCTTTTTAAAATTAGAGTTGGAATTTTGTTTTGCGATTGAAAGCATATTCTCTGAAATATCTACAAGGGTGATGTGATTTGTTTCTGATTGGTATTGCAGGGATATACTCCCGTCGCCACATCCTAAATCAAGGATTCTTGCATTTTGTATGTCACCCGTTATATTTTTAACTAACTTTTTTCTTAATTTAATGTCGAAATTTTTCTTTAGGTAATTGTCCGGTTTGTCAAAATAGGATTTAACTTTTAATAGTCGGTTGTTCATGCAATTTATCCTTACAGGTTTAATAAAAATTATCAATTTCTATAGCAATTATTAATGAGAAAATAAATACGATTGATGTAAGGCCGTTAAAAATTATGGAAATGCAAGTACCGGAGGAATGTTATAAAATAATAGCAGATTCTTTAATTGAAACTGGATTTATCGGGAAAGTATCAAAAGAAAATGTCGTTGGATTGTCTCGACACTATTTAGACTCGGAGAGGTTGAAAGAACAGATCGCTTTGATTGAAGATTATGTTGAAATTCAAGGTAACTTTCTTGAAGTTGGCAGTGGATTCGGAGGACTGGTTACATATATAAATAATTATTTTTCTGATAAGTGCACAGCTATAGGAATAGAACCATCCGCCGATTCTTATAAAGGAACCATGGCTTGTACAAAGGTTCTTGCCGCAGCGAATAATATTCAGAACCGATTTATTGCTGCACAAGGTGAAGGTTTACCATTTAAATCGAATAGTTTTGATATAGTTTATTCCACATCTGTATTGGAACATGTACTTGATCCTTCAAGAGTCATTGCAGAGTCTTTGAGAATTTTAAAGCGTGGCGGGATATTTCAGTTTGTTGTTCCGAATTATGGCTCATGGTGGGAAGGGCATTACGGGATACTTTTTTTCCCGCATATGCCCAAGTGGTTATTTAAATTATATGTGAAAATATTAGGTAGAGATCCTGAATTCGTTGATACACTTCAATTTACAACCAGAAAAAAAATGAAGAAGATTCTTTTACCTTTGCAGAATAGTATTGAAATTTTATCCTGGGGAGAAGATGTTTTTGAGGAAAGGCTTTTATCACTTGAGTTTTCTGAATGGGCTTCTCTTGGAATTTTAAAGCGTTGGGTTGGTATTCTCCATAAGTTAAAACTTGTCAGGATTGTTGTTTTGCTGAGTAGAATATTTCACTGGGAAACACCCTTTGTTCTGACTATCAGAAAAACATAGCCTATGATAAAAATAACTTTTATCGCGACACTGGCTTATAATTATTTTTTCCCTGGAAAAGTAAGACAAGCAGGTGGACATACCCGGATATACAATCTTGCCAGAAAATTGGCTGAAAAACCTGAATTTGAAGTGAGCTGCGTTGTTGGTGATTTCGGGCAACCAGCAGTTGTAGTAAAAGACGGTGTTCGATTGATTAAAGCACCAATTGATTCGCCTGTAAGTTTTTTTAACGTGTTGTACATTTTATGGCGGTTGAATTCAGATGTATATATAGATTTTATAGCATCCCCCCGTTTGTTATTATTGTATATATTAAGGATGATTAACAAATCAAAATATATTTTTTTAACCGGAAGTGAAAATGATGTTAACAACAGGTATGGGGAAGTTGAGAACGCATTGTTTGGTCGGGCATATGTTTTTGGGTTGAAAAGATCTGATGCCGTCATAAGCCAGGTTCCCAGACATGTTGAGATGTTGAAAAGAAATTTTGGAATTGAGTCCCAATTGGTGTTGTCACCATATTTTGATATTCAGGCTTATGAACCATGCGAAAAAAATACAATTCTTTGGGTTGGTCGTGCTGCAACCTATAAAAGGCCAGAGATTTTCGTTGACATTGTAAAAAGTTTTCTCAAATATAAATTCGTTATGATTTGTAATGAAAGTCCTTATGATAATGATTTCATGAATTCAATTAAAAAGAGACTTCCTTCATTACCGAATTTAACATTCCATGATTATGTTACTTATCCTGAAATGGAACGTTACTATAAAGAAGCAAAGTTACTGGTAAATACATCGGATTATGAGGGGTTCCCCAATACTTTCATTGAAGCCGCCATTCATTACACTCCGATAGTTTCGCTTAATTCCGATCCAAATGGGATGTTCTCAATTCATTCATGCGGCATTTGCTGTAACGGAATTTTTCAGAAAATGGCCAATGCAATTGAAGCCATAGCCGCATCTGAGGAAATACAAAAACGATTCGGTGAAAATGCATTTAATTATGCAAAACAAAATCACCAACTGACAGATGCTGTGGCAAAGTTTGACCTTATCATTCAAGATGTTCTCAATCGGCGTTGAACGAGTGCGACTGAAAAAGCTTTTTTTGCGAAGGGTGTTGTTTGGTGATAATTTGTCCACACCTTTATATCGGATTATAGAGATTAAGCGCATTCAAAATTTAAGCAGTAGATCTGGCTATACGCTAATTGAGACATTGATGGCGATACTTCTACTTTCTATTTCGATAGTTCTTATTTTGGAACTTTTTTCTGGAGGTTTGAAATCTGCCAAATTTTCGAATGACTATCTGCGTGGTGTGTTTCACGCCAGAGAAAAGATGGAAGAGATGCTCGCCAGGGATGACCTGTCTGTAATTTCAAACCAGAATGGACAGTTCGCAGATGGTTATGAATGGCAGGTTTATATAACAGAAGAAGACCTTTCAGGAGAAAACATTTTAAATCCAAGTTTCCCAATAGCATTGTTTCGCGTGGATGTAAACGTATCCTGGAAAATCGGTGAAAAAGAAAAACAATTTGAAATCAGTACGCTTCAGATTTTAAAAAAGAAGGTTTGACGGCTTGGTACGATTGGAAAAATCCTATTCAGGTTTTACATTGATGGAGTTAATGATATCTATCATGATCGTATCGATTATTACGGTGATCGTATTTTGTGCATTGCGTTTGGGTACCCGGTCATGGGAAAAGGGTGAACAGTATATTGAAAAAAATCAGAGGTACAGAGTTGTATTGCCTATGGTGGAGCGCCAGCTATCTTCTATTTGTCTCAGTCGAATAAATGATCACGGCAGAGAGGCATTTTTTTTAAATGGTAATGATAAATCGATTGAATTCGCTTCAAATGAATCGATCATGCATGACGATCAGGATTATGTTGTGTACGTAAAATATCAGATTGTGAGTGAAAGCAATGAATTTGAGAAGTTGCAATCATTTGAAGACAAATTCATTTTGATAGAGCAAAAAGATAATGAAGTTGTCACAGATGAAGCGAAATTTTTTACACTTATCTCCGGTGTACATGAAATTCGTTTTCAGTATTTAAAAAAAAATGTCAAGGAGCATCGGTTTGAATGGGTTGATATTTGGGAACGAAAAACTGAAAAAGCCTTCCCTGAAGCTATTAAAGCGATCTTTACACCTTCACCTGATGAAATACCGGTTTCTATAATAGCAGCTATCCGATCAGATCTGGAGTAGGACGTTCTAATTTATGAGCAGGACAACAGCAAATATTGTTCATCAGGAGAGTGGGATTGCCCTTTTTATTGTTATTTGGGTTTTGGTATTATTGTCTGTAATTGTGGGCGAATTTTGCTATTCCATGCGAACAGAGCTGAATTTGACCAGAAATTTTAAGGAAGAGACTCAAGGGTACTATATTGCTCTTGCAGGTGTAAATAAGGCCATTTATGAGTTGCTCATCAAGGAATATAACTCTCATCCATTGGAAAATAATTCAAATATATGGCGTGTAAATGTTAAAACGCCAGAGATAGCGTTTAATAATGGAGATTATCAGGTTCAGATTGACAATGAAAGTGGTAAAATAAACATTAATCAGGCAGAAGGACCATTAATATGGATGATTCTTGGAAGATTAGGGCTTGAAAAAAAAAAGAAAGAAATCATCATCGATTCTATTAAGGATTGGCGTGATGAGGATTCCTTTCACCGTATAAATGGTGCTGAAGATGATTATTATGAGAATCAGGCGGAACCTTATTCATGCAAGGATGCACAGTTTGATTCACCGGTTGAACTTCTTTATGTGAGGGGGATAACAAAAGAAATTTATTATGGCGGTCTTGATAAAATTTGTTCGGTTTATGGGAAAATTGATTTTAATGCAGATAATATTACAAGTGACCGTAACAATCTTATTAACGAACAAACATTTGATTACTCAAAAATCAACATCAATGCCGCTTCAAAAGACATGCTTCTCTGTTTTCCGGATATGACTGAAACTGTGGCTGATGAAATCATCGCATATAGACAAACCAAGGACTTCCGTTATCTGGCTGAGTTATTGAAAATTGTTGATAATGACTTGTACCGGAAAATGTTCCATTACATTACCCTGGATATGACGGCCTATTATCGCATTACGTCAACTGGCAAAATATCCGGAAGTGATAACGAAGGTAAGGTCATTGTATTAATACAACTTGATAATGGTACTGAAAAAGGATATCGGATACTGGAGTGGCATGAATGTTAAACAAGTTTTATATAATACAGGTGATTGGTCTTAGAGGGGAACATTGCTTTTTCAGAACAGTTTAGGCATAAATATCAAGAACGATTCCTTATCTGTCGTGAGATTAAAATCGTCACTTAAAGGGATCAAAGTGGATTTAAATGTTATCCATACATTTGATTCCAAAATGACTTTCAAGGAGAACCTGGATTCCGCAGCGTCGTCTATAAAGACTTTTATGATGGATAAGGAGATTTCGTCAGCCGACATTTACCTGGGAATTCCTCGTGATAAGGTAATTGTCAGATCGTTGACGTTTCCTTTAGCCATAAAGGAAAATCTATACGACACCCTTACCTATGAGATGGAAAAATATGTGCCTATCCCTATAGATGATATTTATTTTGACAGCCAGATTACTTTTGAAGACCGGAGCAATAACAGAATTTCCGTGTTATTGGTTGCTATCAAAAAGACGGATTTTGAGCCGATTATTGGCTTTGTTAATCGTTTGGGATTTGGTGTCTCAGGCGTCGAGATCAGCTCCACAGCCCTTTTGAACTATTTTTCCATGGATTCGTTTTTTAAAGATGAAACGGATTATGCCATTATTTTCAGTGATTCAGACAGGGTGGAGATTTGTCTTATCCGTAACGGTTATCTGAATGCCACCAAGATGATAAGTATGTCGTCTTTTGACGTAAACAGCCCTGAACAAATGGTGCTTGAAGAAATAAAAAATTTACAGCAGGATTCAGATACTGAAAGGCCTGTCAGCGAAGCTGTCGTTTGTGGTAATGTGAAAAATATACTTCAAGAAGGTCACAAAACAAATAATATCAAATTTATTTTTTCAGATCCTGGTTCTTCTTCATCACTTGAAATAACAGATGACAGCCTGATTCCGGCTTTTGGGCTTGCACTGAAAGGCCTTAAAAAAGTTCCCATGTCTTTGAATCTCCTTCCAGGTGAATTCAGAAAGGCTCCTAAAAAAACAGGATATTATGTCGCGTACATGCTTTTGGGCCTTGTTTTATTGCTATTCATGACCTGGACAGGCAGCAGCCTCATGTATCAGCGACAGATAAGAGAAATGCAGGAGTCTGAAATAAAAAGGCTATCATCTGAAGTGACACGTATCTCCCGTATCAAGGAAAAATCAGATGAACTTGCAAATCGCATGAATACAATTCATCAAATGACCACGAATCGTGTGGCTCTGCTTGATATACTCAATGAGATCACAACTGTTTTGCCACGATCTTCATGGATTCACAATTTTGATTTTAGTGATGACAGCGTACAGATTGAAGGGGTGTCCCCGTCTGCTTCAGCACTGATTCCTTTGCTTGAATCATCAGCACTTTTTCAGGAGGTGCTTTTTTTGTCAACAATCTCCAAAGACAAAGACGGCAAGGAAAAATTCAGGGTTGGTTTTAAGGTAAAGCGATAAGATGTTTATGAAAAAGATGATGCCTAATAAAGAACGCGTATATATTCTTATCACAGGTGGTATGTTGATTATTTTGGGATGTATATATCGTTTTTATCCTTTAATTGATTCGTTCAATTATTCGAATGATGAAATCAATATTCGGGAAGCAAAGATTCTTAAATACAGACAAATCGCAAGCGAAAGAGACAGTATTGAAAATCGTTTTAATCACTTGAATCGTGAAATTGAGCGTGTGGGAAAGGTGCTGTTAAATGGAACAACCCCTGCGCTGGCTGCTGTGGATTTGCAGAACATGATCAATGATATTGCAAAAAGAAGCGGTGTGGAAATTTCAACGATGCGCGTGTTGACTGCAGAGAAGCTTGATCATGACGATTATCTGAAAATTCCTGTTGAATTTTCATTGGAATCGAATGTCAGGCAAATAAAAGAGATGCTTTATCAAATTGAATCATCATCCAAATTTCTGGCGATTGGCAAAGCATCATTAAGAAGCAATAACCGTAACGATTTTCAAACAATGAATACAACACTTGTTGTTTATGGGATAATGGAAAAAAAATAGCATATATTTTACCGTGACCTTGTAACTCAAATAACTATTTTATATTGAAGGCTTATGTTTTATATTGGCAAAATATGGTTGGTTAATCTTGCATTGGCGTTGTTAGCTCTATTTTTGTGCCTGGAGACCTTGCATATATGGTTTGGTAATACATTATACATGGATGGCACCAATATACAAAGTGAAATGAAAACGATTTCTGACATACCATCTACGGAAACGATTAAAATGAATGCAGAACCTTTCTATGAGTCTGTTGTCAAAAATAATCTGTTTGCTCCAGGCAGAATGGAGATTATTTCTGTGATTCCCGACCCTGAGCCAGAACCTCCACCCAAACCTGAGGTTGTTCCTGAGGTTATTCAGCTAAAGGTAGAGGACAAAAAAATCGTACTATATGGTGTAATCGTAATGGATGATTATCAAGCTGCGCTTGTGAATAATTTTGACAATAAAGAACCCGAAAAGACACAGAAATGGGTAAAAGTCGATGAAATGATAGGTGATTTAAAACTCGAACAGGTAAATAATGATAGGGTCATTTTTTCAAAGGCCGTCGATGGTAAGCTGGAAAAATATGCGGTGTTGCTTTTTGATACAAACAAACCTGAACGAAAAGAGGAAGAAATAAAAGAAGTGAACAAACCGGTTGTTATAAGTGCAGGACCTGAGGCCAATAAACTGCAGGAGCAAAAAACAAACGCGGAACCAGAAAATAGTGATGAATATGAATGGGTCAATACGCCTTTTGGAAAATTTAAGCGAAGGAAAAGTAACTGATATGAAGCGTATTCTGGAAATACAATATGTTTTATGGTTCTGTTTTGTATGTGTGGCTGTCTCAGGGTGCAGTTCCATCAATAAAAATCATCCAGAAGTTGGGAATCAAGATCACCACATTGGTGCTGAGTCAGGAAAAACAGCATATAATGAATCATCTGCGGAACCCGTTGAGGCTTTGAGGGCCGAAGATGAACAATATGTTACAGTTACAACACCGTTTGGGCAATTCAAAAACCCCGTACTCCCGAAAAATGATCAGGTTACCTTGCAGGAAAAATCCTTAAACAGTCAATCGTTAGATATGGATAGTGATGTTAAAAATGAAGAAAAGGAAGCCCCCCCGACTATTCAGAACAATCAATTCCCCAGGCTAGTCAAAAATAAAGAGAAACCGGAAGTCGCCCATGAGGAAACCGGTGGTGAACTCGTGCTCAATTTTGATAATGCCGATCTTTATGAGGTTGTGAGAACCTTTGCTGAAGTATTAAAAATGGATTTTATTTTTGATGCACCTATAAAGGGTAATGTTGATATCTATACAACAGGGAAAATAAAGAAAAAAGATCTGATGCCGATTTTTTTTCAAATTCTTGAGATAAATGGACTGACAGCACTAAAAGATGGCCGGTTTTATCGTATCATTCCCCTAAAGGACGCCTCAAGGCTATCAGAGTCATTTCAATTTGGGTTTGATCATGAGGGGCTATCCCCTGATGAACGAATTGTCATTCAGATTATTGCGCTAAAGTATATTTCACCTGGTGAAATGAGTAAACTTCTATCACCCTTTATTTCTTCAACCGGATCGATCCTGCTTCATGAGATGGCAAATACCTTGATTTTGATTGATAAAGCAACAATGATACCGAAAGTGCAAAAGCTTGTAGATGCATTTGATGTTGATTTTTTTGAACGGTATCATCACCGGCTTTTTACGATTAACTATGTTGATGTTGAAGAATTTTTGAAATCTTTACAGACGATATTGGCCACTTATGAAGAGACCAAACAAGGGAAGCTGGAATTGATCCCGTTAACCCGAATCAATACCATACTTGCCATTTCCAAAAATCCCAGGCTTCTTGAAAAAATTGAGGAATTGAAAAAAATACTGGACATACCCGGTGATGATGTTGAACCCAAAATTTATGTATACAATGTTAAAAATAGTGAGGCTGGAGATTTGGGGTCGCTTCTTCAGAGTGTTTTTGGGAAAAGCAGGGAGGATAAAAACATATTGTCTAAAAAAGACGCTGAACCCAAATCTGATGATAAACCTTCCAAAATGAATACACCTTTAGGGAGGCCTGATGAAAAAATATTGTCTGGTAATAGTGGTGCCGGGCTTCAATTTGATTCAGGAACTTTAAGAAAAAATATCACGATCACGGCTGATCAAAAAAGAAATGCGCTTATCATTGAAGCCATTCCATCGGATTATAGAATAATAACCGATTTGTTGAACAAGATAGATACCTTGCCCAGACAGGTTTTAATTGAAGTGACGATTGCAGAGGTTTCACTGGATGACACAATGGATATGGGGGTGGAATGGACTTTCAAGGAAAATGGTGAGCAACAAAATCCGATTACAGCGACTATTGGTGGTGCCTTTTCAGAAGCTGTTACGGGGCTTGATTATACAATGGGACTTACCGAGAAATGGAATGCGAAGTTACATGCCCTGGCATCTCAACAGAAAGCAAATGTCTTATCCGCACCCAGTATCATGGCAACAGATAATAAATCAGCCACTATAAACATTTCAGATTCAATTCCTGTGATAAGTTCCGAATATCAGTCCGCAACCAATGATGTGATTCAAACCAATGTGTCCTACAAGGAGACAGGCATCATGTTGACCGTAACACCCCATATCAATGAAGGGGGCCTTGTGACTATGGACGTGCAACAGGAAGTCAGTAATCAAGTCCAAGGTACTTCAGGGGCCAATCCATCATTCAGGCAAAGAATTGTGAATACATCGCTTACCGTAAAAAATGGACAGACAATAGTGATTGGCGGGTTAATGAGGGAGACAGGAGGGACTGGCAAAACCGGTGTGCCTGTTTTAAGCAAATTGCCTTTAGTTGGCTTTCTTTTTGGGTTTGATTCAACCAGCTCTAATAAAACGGAATTGATTTTGTTTTTAACGCCTAGAGTCATTGTAACCTCTGATGATGTGGATTATTTGACAAGTGAATTAAAGGGAAGAATCAATGTGGAAAAAATGAGTTTCTGATTTCATTTTCATTAATGCCTTCTGAAGGTATGAATTTGAACTCATTAGATCTTTCAACTTAACCCATTGCACTAAATTATTATATTATGACCGTCATTAATAATTGTCGATAAGTTAAAACCGGATGTGGCTATCCCATCCGGTTTTGGTTTTTATTGCAGCTTAATCATAAACCTTTACCCAATAGATAATTACTTATCAATGAAACAGAACGTTAAATCAGACCACAGTAAGGCTTTCCGGAACGTGTTATGGATTGCCATGAGTGTTCTGATTGTTGCTCTATGTCACAGCGCCTATGCCACAGATGAAGTAATACCTTCATATAGAATTGCTATACTGGTTTCATTAAAAATCCGGCCATACCTGGAAGCGTTGGAAGGCATGGAAAATAGTATCGGGATTATCAAAACCATGGAAAAAGATGTTTTTTTTCTTGATGATATTGGTGAAGATAATCTGGAAGCATTCGGGCAGAAATTGAAAAAGATGTCATTTGATTGTTTTATTTCTGTTGGGCCCGAAGCAACAAAATTTACCTGGCAAACTTTTCCGGATGACGCAGTGACAAAGCTGTTTACGATGGTATTGAATCCTGATAATATTATTCAATCATTAACCTCGTTTTGTGGCGTATCTTTAAACATACCCATTGCCACCCAAGTCCGATTAATTTCAGGTATACTGCCTGGGGTTAAAACCATTGGCCTTTTATTTGACAGGATGCAGAATGCAGAATTTTTTAATACTGCATCTGCATCTGCAACCGCCCTTGGGCTGATCATTAAACCGATGGAGGTATCAACACCCAAAGAATTATCTTCTGTGCTGTCAAAACATTGGGCCCACATTGATTTATTGTGGTTGATTCCGGATCATACGGTAATTACAGAAAGCCTGGTTCGCTTTATGATAAAGGAAGCCATTTCAAATGAGATCCCGGTTGCAGGCTATAACAGTTTTTTTTACCAGAGTGGTGCCGGCATTGCCTTTGTAACAGATTATACGGAAACAGGCAGAAAAACTATAGTGGTTTTGCAAGATATCTTAAGTGGTGTGCCATGTAATGTTAACGAGCCTTTTTTTGAGACATGGGTCAATGAACGTGTACTGAAGAAGCTGAATAAACCATTTATTGAGCACGCGGATGAAGGCGTTAGAGGTGGACCATGAAGAATCTGGGTATCCATGCAAGACTCCTGATCGCTGCTTTCTTCATGATTTCTGCGGCAACGTTTACTTTGGATATGGTTGGTATTCGCATAACAGGAACATTTATGCACAAACGATTCCGAGATCGGATTGCATTTCTTGCCAAATATCTTGCCGAAAATGCCGAGGTTGGGGTGCTGATCGGTGATAAAACAGGATTAAGGTCATTTGCGCATAACTTATTAGGCGAAGAGGATGTGGCAAGGGTGGCCATTTTTGATAATGATGGTAAAAAACTGGTCGACCTTTCAAAGTCTATTCAGGACCAGTTGTCATTTGTTGAAGCACCTGTCGTATTAAAAAAATCCCATGGAGAGAACCTCTTATATTCGTATCGGACTACGCCACTGGGCGATTTTAAAATGGAAACAGTGGAAAATATCGGTAAGGTAAGAATTGAGTACAGTACCAAAGGTATTGAAAACCTGATGAAAGAACTCAATCAACAATTTATCATGATATCCTTAGGGCTTGTTTTGTTATCTGGAATGGTGTTTTTTTTCCTGTCACGCTCTATTGTGGTTGAGGTTACTAAGCTTGCTGTAACCGTTCAGCAGGTCGGCCGGGGTGACCTGGAGTTAAGGGCTTTACCTGGTAAAATTCCTGAAACCAGAGAGCTCGCAAGCGCCTTTAATATGATGTTGGACTCCCTCAATACAAGCCGACAGGCACTTGAACGTGTCAATCAGGAGATAACCCGCCATAAAGCCCTTGCGGAACGTGGCAAGTTTTCACTGATGGTGGCTCATGAAGTTAAAAATCCACTTGGTATTATTAAGAGTTCTCTGGATGTTTTAAAAAAAGATCTCGACATACCTGAAGATAACCTGATGGTCGCATATATGGAGGATGAGATTCGCCGTTTAAACAGGATGATAGAAGATTTTCTGCTGTTTGCAAGGCCGTCTGATCCTGTGTTTCGGATGACAGACTTGAATTTACTTTTGAATGAGATCGCAGACCGTTTTGAAATACAGCAAACCTTTACACGAAACAGAATCATAAGAAAAATTCCAGAGGAAAGCTGCATGGCCCATGCGGATATGGATCTTCTTACACGGGCGTTGAGCAATATCGTTAAAAATGCGTGTGAAGCCAGTGGAGATAATGGTGAGGTATCTATTCATGCCTGTATGCAACATCACATTTGGATTGCGGAAATTGTGGATAAGGGAGACGGCATTTCCGAAGAAAATATATCCCGTTTATTTGATCCATTTTTTACAACGCGATCAAAAGGAACAGGTCTTGGACTTGCTTTTGCCGATCAGGTGATCCGGGCACATGGAGGTGTGATTATAGCGGAGAATATACCCGACGGTGGGGCCATGTTTTCCGTGGAGATTCCGGTATGGAAAACATGATGGGTGATGTTATGCGTCAGCGAATATTATGGATTGAGATTTTACTGCCAGTATACGAGAAGGGGGTGCTATGGCCTTTATACTGATCGTCGACGATGAACCAAGAATGCGTCATCTTCTTGCCATCATGCTTGAAAGAAAAGGACATACCACTAATCAGGCGTCGGATGGCCAGGAAGCCCTTAACATGATTATGGTGAATCCCTACGATATGGTTATTTCAGATTTAAAAATGCCCAGGCTGGATGGGATTGGTTTGTTAAACGAAATTGTTAAAATGGATTGCCCCTGTCCGGTTGTTTTTATAACGGCGTTTGCAACCGTTGATTCCGCAGTAGATGCCATGAAAAAGGGTGCAGCCGATTATATTACAAAACCTTTTGAGGAAGAGCGCATTATTTTGACAGTTGAGCGGACACTTCGTCTGTCACGTATTTTGATTGAAAATCGTGAACTCAAGGAAGAAATTAAAAAGTTGTCCGGTTTGGAAAAAATTGTCTATCAATCAGAAAAAATGCAGACAGTGATGGAGCTGGCATCAAAAGTAGCCAAAACAGAGACAGCGGTAATGCTTGCCGGAGAATCCGGAACCGGAAAGGAGTTAATCGCAAGATTTATTCACCATGCGAGTCAGAGAGCCGGCGCTCGGTTTGTGCCGGTAAACTGTGCCGCCATTTCACCCAACTTGGTAGAATCAGAATTGTTTGGATATGAGAAAGGTGCGTTTACAGGCGCAAACACCAAGACACAGGGGAAATTTGAATATGCATCTGGTGGCACATTATTTCTAGATGAAATCGGAGACTTGCCACAGGATGCCCAAGCCAAGCTTTTGAGAGCACTCCAGGAGAAAAAGATTCAGCGGGTTGGCGGTCATGTCGAGATTGATGTGGATGTGAGAATAATCTGTGCCACCAATCAGGATTTAAACATGCTTGTGGAAAAAAGTGAATTCCGCCAGGATTTATTTTTCCGTGTGAATGTATTTCCTATCCTTCCTGCACCTTTAAGAGAGAGGAAAGAGGATATTATCCCGCTATCAATGCACTTTATTCATGTAATGGCAAAAGGCCGTGAAATTCCTTTAACAGACGGTGCGATGCGTGTCCTCCTGGATTATAACTGGCCGGGAAATGTGAGGGAGCTGGCAAACGCGATTGAAAGAGCTATCATTCTTTCAACAGATCAGGGGGGAATTACGTCAGATACGCTTTCATTTCTTCGGATAAAAAGGAATCGTCATGAAAATATGGAAAATACCTGGCGGATTCCACCTGAGGGGATATCTCTTGAAAACCTGCAACAGGATTTGGTCAAGCAGTCACTTGAAATAGCAAATCATAATCAGACATCGGCAGCGAATTTGCTCGGCTTGACACGAGCCAAGTTCAGAGTATTGATGAAACAGGCCATGAGCAGGAAATAAAAGCAGGCAGATGAATTTGTATCGTTTAAAAAGGGATATGGAAAACCTGTGAATATTTTTATTAAATTCAAACGCTTAATGAATATAAATCTAAAAACCGGTTTGTCTGGCAAGGGGGCAAGGCGGATTTTTTTGCTATTCTATCTTGGAATGGTTTTAAGTTTATGGGATATAGGGTTTTCAAGTCCATCAGCCTCAGGCTTTGATGATACGATGTTGATGTTTGTGGGCGAGGACCTGGAAGTACTGACCATTGCATCACGACGTGAAGAAAAGGTGTGGGACGCGCCTGCGATAGCGAGCGTTATTACTAAAAAACAGATGATTTCAAATGGATACTTAACTCTCGGAGAAATATTAAGCACACTTCCCGGTTTTTATATGGAAGAAAAAGAAGGCTGGACGAAACCTTATTTGAGAGGGCTTTCAAATTCTGTACTATTCTTGTATGATGATGTTCCTACAGGATCGGATGTGTCCAAAACGCTTCACCAATTGGATGAAGAATTATCTTTGACATCCTTGAAGCGAATTGAAATCATACGGGGGGCCGGCTCAGTTCTCTGGGGGGCAGATGCCTTTTCCGGTATCGTCAATTGCGTTCCAATGACAGGCAAAGATGTCAATGGTGTGGAAACCGGAATCTTATACAGTACAAAAGGTGATGGCAGGGCATTTTATTTGAATACAGGTTTGAATACCAGCCTGTGGGATGTTTTTCTATCTGTAAATGGGCGGCAAGATGAGAATGATGATAAGGCAAATGTGGTGAGCCTTTGGGGAAATGGCGATGCGCCAACCCTACCCGAAAAGAGATTCGGTTCAGTATCTGCCAATGATTCCAGATATATTGAAATAGCAGGGAGCGTAGATTACAGGCAAGCTATCAAATTTTCGGGTCGATTTGCGGATTATTGTAATCCATATAAAATCTCTGAGCCAAATGAGGGTTACTCCTGGATTGAAGAAAGAGATATCCAAACCGGGCACATCAGGATTGAAAGCAACAAGCTGATCTTTGGTAAATCGGTATTACAGTTTTCAGGTCTCTACAGTTGGCTTGAACCGGAATTTTATGTTATCGATAATGTTTTAGAGCAAAGTGAAAAAACATATTATGCCGAGATTATTTTTGACCGGTCTTTTTTTTCAGATAAAGGTATGTTGACGGGGGGTATGTCTTATCGCAAAAAAAATGTGGACAATGCACCTGCATGGGAAAGTTACCTGCCTGAATTTTTGAACCCGGGAAATCTTGATCAATTACCCCGGATTGCAACGGGTAATTATGATACAAAGCTATGGTCTCTGTTCACGCAATATAATCAGGAAATAGGTGATTTTGATCTGTTTGCAGGAATCAGGCACGATAACCATGATGCATATGAAGATCATGCCAGCTATAGCTATGGTGCACTCTGGAAACCCATATCACAATGGATGGTTAAATTGATTTATGGTACAGCATATCGCACCCCGTTTGCCCTGCATATCCTGGACAGTCCCTCTTTTTCCGGATCACTTTATGAGGAAGGTGGAAAACCCGACCTTGAAAAAATCAGGAATATTAGTCTCCAGGTGGCATTCAAACCTTTGAAAGATATGAAATTTTCTCTTTGTGGGTTCAGAAACTGGATTTCCAATCATATTACGGAAGATAAATATGCGGGGCTTTCTCTTCCAAACAAACAGAAAATGGATGGCCTTGAGTTTGAGATTAACCTGTCTTCATTTGAATCTGTTGATCTATCCGCGAATTTGACTTTGCTTTCCGAAACTAGTGACGAGAAAATCGAATACAAAGTTGCAGAAGGGGGGATATATATCCGTCCGGATGGCACAGTTGAAAAATTGGATGATGTCATCATATCACATTCTAACCTTACCGGACCTGATATGCTGGCGAATGTTATTTCAACATTTAAGCTGAATGAAAATATTTCCCTATCATTACGCACCAATTATCTGTCATCAAGAAAAACTAAAAAGTTTGAGCCGAGCAGTAATGACTGGACACTGGAGAAACTTCCCGAAAGGTGGCTTTTTGATGCGAATGTATTGGTTCAAGAATTGGTGACGGGTATGGATATGACTATTACATTTAGCAATCTATCAGGTGTGACATACAAGACTCCCGGAACTTATCATGCCATATCCGGCGAATCATTTGAAACGAGAATTCTATTTAGCAAAAAATGGTAATTATGAAAAAATACAGTTTCGGCCTGGAACAATTCATATCGTTAAAAAATCGACCTTTCTTTTTTTGGTTTGTTTTGATCCTGTTTTCTATTCCTGTTTCATGGATACTTATTAACGATGTGGATATCTGGTGGCATATGCAGACAGGGAAAACCTATCTTGAAACCTTTGCAAAACCGGATTTCGGAACTTTTTATTTTACACCGCTAATGGAACATAAAATTGGCAGTCTTAGGTTTACCTGGCTTGGCGATATCCTGTTTTACATCATCTATCTTGCGGGTGGCGACATCGGGCTCCAACTCTTTCGCATGATTATTATATTGGGTACATGTTACCTCATCATTTCCATGGGCGGAGGAAAGGTCAATGGCTGGAAACTAATGTGCCTGATGTTTTTGATTATCGGTACATATCAGACACAGCTTGTGCGTAATGCATTGTTTTCATACCTGTTTGTCCCCATTCTTTTTTATATCTGGTATCAGTACAAGTATTTGAAGAAAGAAAAGATGATTTGGTTTTTCCCGATATCTTTAGGGATATGGGGATGCCTGCATGGCAGCTACCTTTTAGGGCTTGGATTGTTGCTTCTGATCTTTGCCGGTGACAGTATTGATCTCTTTATTCGAAGAAAAAGGGGCCGACTTCCCACGAAAAACAGTTTGAAGCCCGTGGCCATGTATTTCCTGATACTGGTCCTTAGTTTTTCTATCAACATCATCGGGAATCCGCAGACAAAAGCGTATTTCACAGTGGATAGGCTAAAATCGTTTTTGCTGCTTGATGAAACGAATAGTAATAACCTGCCATCACAGAAAAGCCATACGGTTTCTTCCACACCGGAGAAAGAAGGCCAGGAGTTTACTGACACATATACAACACCGGGAATTGAGTGGAGTTGGCATGAGTTAAAGGTGAAGCTCAATAATACGCTTTTTAAAACAGAAAATGCCAAGACCATATCTGGTGACTTTATCTCTCCATTTGATTCTTTAACAAGATTATATGTGAAAATCGCATTGTTGTTTGGCCTTTTTGGGGGGATAGCACTCTGCTTTTTTGTCCGCCCCATGTCATTATCTCTGATTCTGCCATTTATTGGAGGGGTAATTTTGGGGTGCGGGTATGTGCGAATGGTCGGGTATATTCTCCTGATTGTTGCCCCTGTTCTATTTATTTCTGCAGGCCAGGGAATGCTAACCATTAATACCAAAGGTCATTGGGGTTTCTGGGGCTCGCTGGTTATGCTCGTTTTGTTATATGCGAATTATGCCATGGATTTCAAAATATGGATAGGTGGAGGGCTTCATGCAGTGGGATTTGGAAGAATACCCACTTATTCGGAAAAATGTGCGGACTGGGTATTTAAAAATTATAAAGATAACAAGACATTTACCACCATAGCAAACGGCGGGTATCTGTTGTTCAAATGGTTTCCGGATAAAAAAGTGTTTATGGATGGTTTTTTTGAGCCCCATGCGCCGGTTGTGAAAGATGCCATGTATCGGCTTGGAGAGTTAAAGGAGAATCCGGATTTTCTTTATAAAGAATTCGGCGTGGACAATGCCATTTTGGGATTACATGAAGGGCATATTCTCCAGCCATTTGTTCAAAGTGCGAATTGGTATCCGGTATGCATCGACCGGGGCCAGATTGTTTTTGTATACAGTCCGGAGGCTAATGACAAAAATTTCGTGCCTGAAATTTTGGAAGACACAAGTGATATTTTAAATCTTCCCAGCGTATTCCGGACGCTTGTTGCCAGATGCATTTTTTTTACAGCTGACAGTCTGTTAGTTAAAGGGCATATCAAAGATGCACATGAATTTATGAATCGATATGATCCCTTGGTACAAGAAATTGTAAAATATACCCCGAAAGGTCTGGTTGTGAATGTAAATGAAAAGTTTGCAAATCTTGTAAAAGATTTCGGGTTCATCAATGACAGGACTCTTTATTATGAAGAATTGCATAATCAGGCCATTATGCAAGAAAACTCAGATATGATAATTACAAACGGGCTTAAAGTACTTAAAAAATATCCTGCCAGATATCCGGTTATATATAATCTTGCGGTTGCGTATTTCAAAAGCGGCAGGGCTTCTGAAACTGCTGGCTATCTGAATAGATTAAAAGCATCCCGAATAATGGATCCCGAATATTGGGAAAGCCACCGGAACCAGATAGCATTGCTTTATAAAAAGCTTTTTTTACTGCATAAAGATTACCGATTGTATGCCAATGCGTATGATTGCCTGTATGACTCATTTTTAATTGATCCTAATGTGACCTCTGAAGCGGATTTGTTTTCAGAAGGGCTTAATTTATACGTTGAGTTAAAAAATTCAGGGAAAGAAATTGCAGCATTTAATCTTCTCAGGGAACTCCATCAGGCACTGCCCGATTACGGAAGAATTCTGAATGCAATGGCCTGGCATATTCTGACAGAATCTCATCCTGAAGAAGAAAATAATGTTACCGCCAGAGCGTATGCACTTCAGGCAGCTGAATTGATGGAAAAACAGAAAGATACCACACTTGATATGGTTTATGATACGCTTGCTGAAGTATATTTTCGATTGGGCAATATCGATAAAATGAGAGAATATGAAGAAAAGGCTGTTGAAGCAGCCCCTCCGGGTCGAAAAAACCAGTATAAAAGTCGAAATCCAAGGTAAAAGTTATGAGAAGTTTTGGTTAAATATAGCCAGAGCTGTTTGAATATAACCCAAGTTAAAGGGAAAAAATTCGCTGATCCGGCCATTTCCGTTGGCGGTGGAATGCCTTAAGCCCATGTTTTTATATTATTAATATTAGAGACTTCAGAAAAAGGATAGTGTTCAAAGTGTATGGCATAATGATTGCTTGCCTCTAATGACCATGAAGATGTTATCAAAAAAAATATACACCATTCTGTTAATGGTGATTCTTATCGTAGGCTCTCCTTTTGGGATAATTGAAGCGGTTGCTTCAATGGCATCTGAGGAGCAGCTTTTTTTTGAGAAATTGAACGAAGCCCGCACAAATCCACTTGTTGTCGCAGAATCTGCTGGCTTGGACAAAGAACAGGTTTTGGCAGATCTTCCGGCACTCAGGCGTGTTTTGACCTATGGAACCCCCAAACTCTGGTATAATGAAGATCTTAAAAACGCTGCTGAACAGCATTCACTGGATATGATGAATCGGTTTTATTACTCCCAAACGACGCCTGAAGGATTATTATATGAGCAGCGGATTGAAAATGTAGGCTACGCTGCAGAAAGAACCGGTGTGGCGCTTGGCGTGCTGGCATTTTATAACTTTATGGGCCTTGAAGAAGCCGTTCAGTTACTTTTTGAGAATCTATTTCGTGATGAACTCAAACCGGACCGTATTGCAAAAAGGAACATTCTGAATTCTGGTTTTCAGGAAGTGGGCGTAAGCATCAAGACCGGAACGTGGACCATCGGAAAAGCCGATTACAATATTGTGCTGGTCACGTGTTATTTCGGTACACGAAAGGTAATTGAAAAAGGCAATTCCGTTTTACTAAATCTGATCAACCAGGCCAGGGCCAATCCGCTTCAATATGCAGCATCTCTTGGTATGGACACGGAAGAAATCATTGCAAGGTTTCCTGAATGGGAGAATATACTGACAGCTGGATTGCCACCGGTGAATGTGAATACCACGCTTTCGTGGACAGCCGGATTTCATACAATCGACATGATGGTGAACAAATTTTATGGCAGTAATTCATCAAACGGTTTAACATTTCCTGAAAGGTTGGAACTGGCCGGGTATGAAAGTTCGCATCAAGGAGAGATTACCGGGTATTATCCGGCAGGGGACTATGTTGAGCCTGCAGAGGCAGCAAGGAGCATGTTTGAAGATATATTCAAACATGAACTGAATTCGGAATGGGAGAGTGAACGGGTAATTTTGAGCCCATCTTTATCAGAAATTGGTGTTGGGTTTGGGATGGGGTTGCTTTCCATGAATGATGGTCTGGTGAATGCTTATTTGATGGCATGCGATTTGGGAGAACCGTCAAACCGGAATTATTATTATCTGAATGGTCGCGTATATAAGGATCTTGACGAGAACGGGATGTTTACGCCAGGTGAAGAAATTTCAGATGCATCTTTGGATCTGGAGATATATAGCCTGCCTTTAGGCATACATTCTAAAAAAACAATACTAACGGGTGAAAGCGGAGAGATTTGTCTACAGATGCCACCGTGTTATATTCAAGTCAGTACGGTAATTGACGGTGAAGCATTCCAAAGTGGCGTTTTACCCCTGATTCGGGAAAATCAGGTGGTTGTGTTTAAAGTGGCTGCGGATAGATAATATTGGGCAACTATGCCAGGCGATTGCTTGGCAAATTATAATGTTGGGAATTGACATATTATCTGGAATTATATATAGTCCGTTTTTAGTTACTTCAATGAGTTATCGTAAAATTCAATTCGTCTTACCTTACATGTCTTTTAGATGGCGAGTTTTAAAAATTCAGACATGTGCGTTTAATTAAGATTGGCTGTATAATTTGGCAATACATGTTACTAATTTACAAAAGGAGGTGATGCCGGTAAATAGGGATTGATTAAATTTGTTTTGAAATTAACGGATAGTGTTGAAAATTTAATTAAAAGGAGAACTACAAATGCAAACATGCAAAAAACTGGCATATCTTTTCACCGTTCTGCTGGTGATCGGATTTACAGGAACGGCTTATGCTGCTTTCGAAGTAACCGCTTCCACAGACGTTCAGACAATTCCGGCCACCAAATGTGACCAGGCAGGGTCTTATACAATGACCATGGCAAGTGGCTTTCAGATGCGTGAGGGTGACGTTGTTACATATAATCTTACATCCTCAGGTGGCGCTGTGTCATTATGTAAGACAGTCAATTATTTCCTGGCACTTGGTAATGACGGCTCTATGATTTTAACAGCTGACAATTCATATCCTGTGTACTCTACACAAGCTGGCGACCTAATTAACTTCACCACTGATGCCGGCGCTGACATGAACGCCGCTACAGATTTAGTGTTTGGTTTTCTTATTCAAGGTACGTCGGGTAGCAGCGCTTTAACATTAACCGCAAGGTGTTTAAGAGTGGCTACTGGATATGATTTGCGTACTATACCGGCAAATCCCGGTGCAATGATAATGACTTATGCACCGCTAACTACTACTAACAAACTTACGATTGCTCTATTTGATGAAAAAATGAACATTTGGCGCAACGGTGGTGATATAGGTAGTGTCAATGAAGGTAAAGATAATCCTGGCTTTAGAAAGTTAGATGTTACTGCTACTTTAGTACCTGATATATCTGACTATGATGTAGCCATCGCATCGGAAGATAATACACTATGTATTAATACTTCTGCTGTTTCAGGCAACTCAATATTTGTTGAAGCATCTCCTCAGTCTACACCGTCGGAAACTCAATACAAACTTAACTTTACAGGAACCTACCGTATCGCATTGGTTCAGGGAGCGCTTGCATATACAGCAGCTGCTTTGGGAAAAGCGACCTGTCTGCCGGTTACCACTGCTGCAACTGTTGACCAGTTGGGAAATGTGGCCTCAAGACCTGAAAGTTTCTCTCCGGGTGTATTTACCGATAAAGCCGGTTGGACTGCTGTTGCACCTGTTTGTTCGTCACTAGGTTTCGGCCGGGGTATCATCGTATCCAAAGGTTCATCCATGGCTGCCGGTGATAAGTATAGAGTTACTTTGACTGTTATGGCAATGGCCGCAGGCGGCACCAGCTATGCGTCTACTTCCCATGCCTGGTTTAAAAGCACTGGCGCGGTTGATGCGACAATGTGGACACAAGCGAATAATTCACGTAATGCAGCTGTAACAACCGCTGGTTTTACGCCACCATCTGCAAGTGCGACATATTCGACTATTGGAACAACAGGCGAATTTACAGTGGATCCACCAACTGTAACTGAAGCCAATTATACAGGGTACCATACCCTCAGAAGTGGTTGGTTGACTGTAAGTAACAATTGCGGAACTGCTGCAAACCAAGCTCCTGACTCTTTGATGATCGATATAGGAACCATCTGGTTTGATTACAATAACGTCGCAGAAGGAGAAACCATCGGCGTGAGAGTCGCAGTAGAAAAATTTCCTTGTGGCGAAGTTGTAACTCAGGATCTTTGTATGGGTGTTATTCAGACTGCTGCATGTGATACCTCCGGATGTACAATGTACTTCTCTTATTTGGTTAACCCATCCAATACCGCTTATTGGAGTGGTCTTGCGTTGACTAATTTAAGTACAAAAACCGCTGGATCTGCTTTATTGACTTTTACTGATTCTGCAGGTGGTACTGCAACACAGACCGTAACTCTTGCAGCCAATGCCATGGAGGTAATGCTGTTTAATTCTAGCTGGTTGGCCGGTCTTACCGGAAGTACTCTTGACGCAAGCAAGAACATGAAGCTCAAGATTACCACAACAAACGTTGTTGCGGAAGGCCAGCTTATGATCGGCGGCGCTGATCCGACAGCTGGTATTTACGGGTATTTCCCAAGAAATAGCTGCTTTGAAAATGTTAGCGGTGGTTGGACGACAATGACCTCGGCAGCAGGTTATTAATTTTCAGTTGTACCGCTCGATTGATTGATAGTCGGGCGTTACATTATAGATGATTAGTGGCCAGGGGATAACCTGTTTGGTTGTCTCCTGGCCTTTTCTTATTAATATTTGAAAAATAAGTTAAGGCTTACCTAATCGTATGAAACGTATAAGAATTGTTCTATTTTTATGTATTTATTTTTCAGTTGGCTGCGTCAATCGGCATATTACGGTGTCTGCCCCGGAAAAGCAGCTTAAGTCCAGGATTTCTGCCTACGTGGTTGCCAAAAAGGCCGAGGATTTTGAAACGGAATATACTTTCCTTTCCCCTGGGTACAGGAAAGAAGTGACGTTTTTAAAATTTGTTCAGTCCCGGAAAAACAAGCTGGAGGATCTGACTCTTAAAGAGATAAAACATGAAAAGCACTCGGATACGGCAACGATTGTGCTTAATGTAACGATGAATGCTCTGGGTACGGAATTTAAGAATTTTCCAATCGAACAGACATGGGTGTTGATTGATGGCCAATGGTTTTTTGATAACAAATCATTGGGGTTTCATCAATTGTTTATGCCCCAGGCACCGTCCGGGAAAGTTAAATAAGGAACCTTAAAATGAGGTGTGTGTCAGTTTTTGTTGGAGTGGCCGTATGTATCCTTTTAGTGGAAACCGTGGGCCTTCCTTCATCTGGTTTTTCCGCAACCCATAATCTCTCCTCTGTTGCCGAAAATGTTCCCTGGTCAGGTTACTGGTGGCCCGTGAATGAGGGAGCCATTGTCAAAGGTTACCGTGTTGATCCGCCTTCTCCAATTGAAAAATATGACCTTTACGCATCTGGTATGTATCCGGGAATAGCTAGCTCTTTTGAATTAACCAATAGTTATGATATATATGCCCCACCGTGGTGGGGATATTGTTTTGCATGGGCAAATGCGTCTGTTCTTGAGCCCATTGATTTTGTGGAATCTGCTTCAAAAGGGATATTTTTTTCAATTGGTGATAAGAAGGGGCTGGTGACGTTAAGCCATGCCGATGACCCGCAATTGCTCCAGCCATGCAATTCGCCCGTTTCTTTTCACCAGTATTTGCTTGAATACATCGGAGAACAAAAAATGGCATTTGTCGCAGATCTGGATTCTTCTGAAGAGGTCTGGGCCTATCCTATATATAGTTATGAGATGACCATTTCAGAATCTGCCGGGTATGATGATATCACATGTAGTATTCGGTATGCCGATGATAATGTTGTTCCTGATTTTGTCGGTACCCAGGTCCGGTATAAAACGTATACTTACATGCTGGAGAAGGATAGCAGCGGCGATTATATTGGTGGAACGTGGACAGGCAATTCAATAGAAGATCATCCTGAATTCATTTGGATCCCTGTCTCGCAAGCTGCAAAGAATCCATACCTCGATTATGCGAAGGTCCTTGAAATTGTCAAATCCACCGGGGATGATACGGATTCGGTTTCAAATTTGACGCCGGGGCATTATGCTGTGGTGATTCATCCAGGCGAAACAGATGCTCTTTCTATAAATGCACCGTCGAACAGCAGTTTCAGTGTTTCTCTGGTACTCGACCGTCAAAGATACACGGGGATGGTTTTGCCTGAATATAGCCTGATTTTCAGTGAAAGCGGAACCGGTGTGTCAACCGGGAGTGTCACAGATGAACTTCAGACAATTCATACGGATGTGGCTACGGATACCCTATTTTTACTCAATCTCAGTTCGGCAAGCGCAAACCCCCGACCGGATTTCATTCATGTATATGTGGATATATCCTATGCCGAGAACCAATATTTTTTGAATCCGATTGAGAATGGGCTTTGGAGCGGAATTGCACTGACCAACCACAATAGCGGGAAAACTAGACTTTATGCAACTTATCTCAACTCAAACACCTATCTGCCAAGAGTAACCTTTTTGGATATAGCGCTTTCACCCAATGCTATAGCTGCAAATTTTCTAAATGGAAGTCGTATTCCTGCTGATAATTTTACCGAAGGAACTCCTTCTGTTTTACGAATTTCATCCGATGCTTCACTTGAAATTGCCGGTTTGAAAGGAGACGAGGCAACACTATCTGGCCCCCCGAAAATAGGGATAACAGGGCAAGCGGATACCATAAGGATTGTCCCTGAACTCAGCTATGTGTTTGGTGCCGGACCAAAGGCGAGCCTTACTTTTTACAATCCTGAGAACGGTGCGGTCGATTGTGGTTTGACCTACCTGACAGATGCAGGCAGCCTGATAAAACAATATGATTTTTCAATCCCAGGTTCCTCCCGTGAGACATTTCTTCCGGGAGCATACCCCGGTAAAATGGATATCAACGGGTGGGCATTGTTCACCGCTTCTTCGGAAAATATCATCGGTAATGTTAAAATTACTACCGCAACATTGAGTGATGAAATTCCGCTTCTTTCACCCGGTACCATCTTTTATGCGCCATTGCTTGCCGTATGTGAAGGCTGGCAGACATGGCTCACTTTGTTCAACACATCACCAAATGCAACAAATGTGGCCTTGAAATGTTATAATGGTCTGGCGAATGTGGATGAAACAACAGTTTCTCTGGCAGGTTATGGAAAGAAATATTTAAATGCCAATGAGCTTTTTGATGGAATAGATAACCCGGCAGATTGCCATGCATGGCTGCAAGTTTTGTCTTCGGTAAATGTGGCGGGTTTTATAACTTACAAGCATGAAGATAATGCCATCTCTTCTGTGCCGTTATACGATGAGACCAAATTTTCAACCGTGATAAGTCTTGGGCTGGCCGCGTCGGATTCGAATACTTGGTGGACGGGTATTTTGATACTGAATCCTTCGGACGCACCTGTAACGGTAAATATAACCGGATATGATCAGAGCGGCCTTGTCAAAGGTACCAGATCCGTTTCTATCAATGCCAAAGAAAACTATCCTGTAACCATTGAGCAGCTCTTCGGGGATACCAGTTATTCAGTGGAACATCTGAAAATTGGTAGCAGTGCATCGGTAGCTGTATTTGCGCTATATGGAAATAAAGCACTTGAATACATTTCAGGTGCTGTGCTTCATTGAATTCTATAGATAAAAAATATCAACATGTTTTGGTGATGAAATTAGTTAAGATGTATATGAGATGAAAGAGGAGGGTAATGTTGTCGACCAATCAGAGATGTAAAATTAAGATGAATGCCTGGTTTTTCAGTTTAATCATTATTGTTTCAATTCAATTGATCAGTACCGGACTGTATGCGGAAGAATCGACCCTTCGCTTGATTTATTCCGGCAATCATTTCGGTGAAATCGAACCTTGCGGCTGAGGGCAAAGTCGGCAGGGAGGTCTTTCCCGGCAAATTACTGTGATTAAAGAGCTTGAATCCGATTATGGAAAGGAGAATACCATAGTCATTAATGCTGGAAATAGTTTTTGTAAAACAAATTCGGCTGATGGTGTTATCAAAGATAAAGCGCTATTGACGTTTGGCGCATTTGAAAAGATGGGCATCGATATTTATGGTGTTGGGGTTTTTGATCTGATATTTGGCGTGGGTTTTTTAAATGAACAGGCAACCGGCAAAACCATGCAGTTTTTATGTGCCAATCTGTTGAAGAAAAAAGATGACCAACCCAATTTTAAGCCTTATGTGCTGTTAAATAGAAATGGAAAAAAAATACTTGTCACTCAGGCGATTGATCCCAACTCAGAATTGCCGGATAAAGATTTCTATTGTGATGATGTGGTTAAACGGTTGGCCGGGATCAGGGATTCGGTTCCCCATGATTATTTAATTGTTGTTCTGTATGCTTCGGAAGAAGATGCGCAAGCTTATTTAAAACAACTGACGGGTGTGAATATCGCCATTCTTGGCAGTCAGCGTGGCCAGGCGGATAAAAAGAAATATGTGGGGGAAACGCTTGTTCTTTATAATAATTATTTAGGACGATCTCTGGCCTTTGTGGATATCACGTTTCCTTCAAAAAACGTGAAAAATCTTACGGATGAGGTGAAAACTGATGGCCCGCACTATGAAGTTGTGAGTATGGAAAATGTGAAGGAAGACCCGGAAATAGAAAAAATGATCACCGATTATAAGTTGAAAAACGGACTGTATAAGCTCAAAAATCCTGACGAAACTGTTCAATACGCAGAAAATTATAATTATGTCGGTAAAGATTGGTGCGTGAAGTGTCATCAAGAGATTGTCGATTCCTGGTCAAAAACAAAACATGCCCATGCCATGGATACGCTGATTGAAAAAGGGAAACAGGATGATCCAAACTGCTTTTCCTGCCATGTTACGGCGGTGATGGGCGCTGGCGGCGGCAATACCGGTCAGTGGGCAGGTGAATTTGTCAACATGGCATTCACACCTCATATGGCAAACGTCCAGTGTGAATCGTGTCATGGCATGGCAGATGGCCATGTAAATAATCCAAAAGCCTGGTTCGTTCAGAACATAACCCCTGAAACCTGTAAACGATGCCATACTCCGGAAAGAGATCCTGGCTTTGATAATAAACAGGATTGGAAGAAGGGCATCCATATCATTAAACAAGGTGAAAAAAAATAAGTATCCTCATGCAAAAATGGATGTGTCTGTTAATTGCAGCAGGCGTTCTTCTCATTCCCCGTGAGGGATTGACCGCTGATGCTTTTCCACCAATATGGCGGGTAAAAGCTGTATATAAGGATCAGATAACGGGCCGCACTCGAGAGCCTGTTATCTGGGAATATGTATCAGCCGTGCAAATGGATACAGGGGTCAAAGTATCAGTAAAAGACCTTGATGGAAGGGTGGCTTTCAGGTCTGAACTTTTATTTGATAACGCGCTTCACCTGTATCATGTGGATATATTCACTGAAGTCACCGGTAAGGAAAAGATGCAAAGCCGGTCATTTGATCCTGCGCTGCCGGTCATTTTTACGGGCACCCTTATTCCGTCTGACTGGACAAACAATGAACTCCCCTGGGATGAAAAATCCAGATTGTATAAAGTTATCCGAAAAATAGGAAACACCTCTTTTGCTGAGAGTTACCGTGTTTCAGGAGCGCTTATTGACATTCAGGACGCGATGAAAAGCAATATGGTTTCAAATCGCGTCGTGGATCCGGCAATCATGTCTGCCCGTTTATTGATCGTAACGGTTGATAAACTGGAGGGAACTCAAGCCCATGAGGTTTTAAAGCAGCTATGGTCAAAAAATTTCAGTTTTTGGCTATATGAAAAGACACCTTCAAGGGAATCCTGGTATTTAATCGAATGAAATACCTAATTTTATTATAATATTTTTATCATTCCTTCCAATGCGTCTGTGATTTGGCAAACGGGATATGACGTTTCAAGACATTAAAACATTCTATCAAATCCAGGATAGCTCTTTTTTGAAATCGGTTCCGTCGAGACAAATCAGCATCGTTTCAATAGTGTTGATTACGATGACGGGCATTTTCCTGCGGTTTTATCGTGCAGGAGAACTCTTTATTTTTGCAGACGAGATTCATTCCCTGGTAACCACTTTAACGAGATCGTTTAGCTGGATTTTAACCCATTTCACGGCTAACGATTCCTGCATTCCGCTCACTCTCTATAACAAGTTGCTTCTCGAAACAATGGGTCTCTCCGAATGGGGCATGCGGTTTCCCTCATTGGTGGCGGGATCGATTTTATTAATTTTATTCGGCTTGATCGTTTACAGGCATACATCCGGCCCGGCAGCAATATTGTCCACGGGTATTCTGGCTTTTTCGCCTTATTTTGTTTATATGTCAAGAGAAGCTAGACCCTATATGATCACCACATTATTATTTAACGTGGCGATGATCTGCTTATTCTGGTGGAAAAATGGGGGAAGAAAAAGTTGCCTTTGGGGGGCCGCTGTATGTTGCGCCTTTTGCATTTATTTTCATCCGATCACGGCACCGTCTGTTGCCGTATTAATGGGATTTTCTTTTTTATACCTTTGTCTTGGAAAACCGGATAAAAAGAATTACATCCATTATGGAGTTGCAGTGATTCTTTTTGCGAGTATATCACTTGCTCTTCTTGGCCCTACCATACCGTCATTGTTAGATGGGCTAAGTCATAAAGAGAATTTGGGAAAAGCGGATATACAGACCATACGTCATGGCATGATCCTTCTTTTAGGGTTGCCTGTCATTCTTCCGGTATGGATTTGGATAGCTTTGGGGGTAAAAGGAGGTGCACACCTATTCAGGAAATGGCCCGGAGAAACAACTGCCTTTATCGCAGCCTTATTTTTACAGGTCATAGCGCTTTTCATCATTCAGCCTGAACTGAATGAAATTCCCTGGGTTTGGTTTCGTTATGTCGTGCATCTGATACCGGTTTTTATCGTTTTATGTGTATTGGCCGTGACAGGCCTATGGGAAAAAGATCCTGAAATCATATCCGGGCAGAAAACAGGGCAAATTGTGGCATTGGCCGTTGTCGGTTTATTTTTTATTTACCACCTTCACTCAAACCATTATCGTTTGAAGTCTACGGACCGGTTTACCGCTCACCCCATAAGTCTGTTCTTGCCTGATGTCTGTGCCATGTCAGAAATACAAGATTTTGTTTTGGATTTTTACCAGAATAAGCTGAAGACTCTGCCAGGAGGAATTATTGTCGAGACACCTTTGTTGGTGACTTTCCCTTTATATGGTATTTATCAGAAATGGCATGGCCGGAATATCGTCACAGCGCCACTTGGAGATGGATTTGCGCAAGGCCTGTTTGATCAGCAAAAAGGACTGAAACTGAAGACCTTGGTGTCATTTGAAAATGTATTGAATGGAAATCCTGTTGACGTTCGGTATGTAATCGTACATAAGCGTATCAAGGAAGAAATGAAGCACGTATTCAATATTTTGAAAAAGGATAAAATGATTGCCACGCAGCTCACATCCATGGCGTATCTATTTAACGACCGATTGCTTGATATTCTTTTTGGAGAAGGTGACATTAAGATGAAAGCGCCAGTATGGCAAAAAGCAACGCCAATATTCGAAGATCATTTTCTTGCGGTTTATGATGTTGAACAGTTAAGGGAACACGGATACCAATTAACTCTCCAAAAGGAAATGCATGAATAACCAGGCTGTGACTATCACCCCCAAAGGGGAAAGCTATCTTCGGTTATTGAACCCAATTTCTCTTTTTCGCCATCAGATTCAATATCGGGATCTCGTCATTCAGCTTGTGAAAAGAGAGATGGCTTTAAGATACAAAGGCTCTGTCCTGGGAATGGCATGGTCTCTGATTCAACCGCTTATCATGCTTTTTGTGTATACATTTGTATTTTCAATTATTTTTAAAGCAAGATGGGGGGTGAACCCAAATGAGAGCCGGGCAGATTTCGCCCTGGCCCTTTTTGCCGGAATGATCACATTCAATATTTTTTCAGAAGTGGTCAATGCCGCCCCAATGCTCATTCTTCATAATGCCAATTATGTCAAAAAAGTCGTGTTTCCTCTGGAGATCCTCCCCCTTGTCAAGCTTTTGAGTTCTTTGATGAATGCACTTTTCAGCCTGATGGCGCTTTTTATTGGGTTTGTTTTGACGCATCATTATCTGCCGTGGACGGTGTTGCTTGTCCCCCTTGTCTGGCTCCCTGTTATCCTTTTTTCACTGGGCTGGGGGTATTTTGTTTCCTCACTTGGTGTCTTTATCAGAGATATCGATGCGTCGATTCCCATTATTACAACCATGCTGTTTTTTCTAACGCCTATTTTTTATCCGGCATCATCAGTGCCTGGCAGATTTCAGATATTCTGTCATTTAAATCCATTGGCACTGTTTGTGGAAGATGCAAGACGAGTGCTTTTATGGGAGCAGATGCCGGATTGGAAGATGTATGGTATTGGTTTAAGCGTATCTCTTGTGATTTATATTCTGGGCTTTTTGTGGTTCATGAAAAGCAAAAAGGCATTTGTGGATGTGATTTGATCTATGAAACGATTCCCCTTGTCAGGAGTTATTAAAGGATAATGCAATCTGAGTTTGCGATAAAAATAAACGATGTAGGGAAATGCTATCCTATTTTTGATAAACCAGCGGATCGTCTGAAACAGGCTTTGCTGAGGGGCAGAAAAAAATACTATAAGGAATTCTGGGCATTAAATGGTGTATCACTTGACATCAGGAAAGGTGAGACCATTGGTATCATTGGATCAAATGGCTCAGGCAAATCAACACTTCTTCAGCTTATATGCGGCACTGTGAAACCCACCATGGGCAGCTTGCAGATAAATGGCCGCGTGTCGGCACTTTTGGAACTGGGGGCTGGGTTTAATCCGGAATTTACCGGCAGGGAAAACGTCTATTTGAATGCGGCTGTTATGGGGTTGTCAAAAGAAGAAACAGAGAGACGGTTTGATGACATCTCGTCTTTTGCGGCAATTGGTGAATTTCTTGACCGGCCTGTAAAAACGTATTCAAGTGGTATGTATGTCAGACTGGCGTTTGCTGTTGCTGTAAATGTGTCTCCGGATATTCTCCTTGTTGATGAAGCCTTATCTGTTGGTGATGCCCGTTTTCAACAGAAGTGCATGACAAAAATAAGAAAATTCTGCGAATCAGGAACGGTCATTTTTGTATCCCATGATACAAGCGCGGTGACAGAATTGTGTTCACGGGCAATTTGGATAGATCAGGGTACCATTATCATGGATGCCAAGCCTAAGGCAGTTGTTGAGAAATATCTTCAGTTTATGTATGAAGGTGACACAAAACCTCATATAGTGTCCTCTTATACTAATCCTAATGAAACAGTAAATCAAAAATTTACCGGGTTTATACCGGTGGAAAAAACGAATCATAACTTCGGTAATAAGCATGCGGTTATCGAAAGTATCCGTTTTCGATCTGGAGATATGAACAATGGTGGAATCGCGCAGTCTGGGGAAGCATGTGAAATCAGCATGATAACCCGTGTATATGAGAAAATTGCACGACCAATGGCAGGCTATCTTGTGAAAGACCATTTGGGAAGGGAAATCTTTGGAGACAATACGGCACTTTTAAAAAATGAGTTATTCAGCTTTTTTCCTGGAAATCAATATATAATTACATTCCGGCTGATGCCTTGGCCGAACATTAAAGAAGGAGAATATGTCATTTCCCTGGCTGTGGGGGATGGTACACTTGAAGACCATGTCCAATGTCATTGGGTATTTGATGTTATTGTAGTGAAAAGTATTCCCATACGGCCACCTGTGGGAATTTTTTCTGTGCCAGACACCGACGTGGCGCTTCAGAAAATGCTGTAGATTTAGATGGTTATCCTTTCAGGAAATCTTTAATCTTTCGGTAGACCCGATAGGCAGCATGGCTTGTAATTCGATGTATGATTGCCTGGCAATGTTTAAGTTCATTGCTCGTCTGCAGGACGATAGATTCAAGAGCAGCGTTTTTTTCCAATAAATTTGAAATTTCAGTTTTATTATTGTCCTCCAGACATTGAATGGCATCATTGTTTTCTATCTTTATCTTTTGAAGGTCAGCGAAGATGTTTACATAGTCAAGCTGAAGCTGTTCGAAATCGTGTCTGTATTTGTTTTTTTCATTTTCAAGCCTGCGGGTTTCCGATTGTAAAACGTTGATTTGATCTTCATATCTGGCGCGTATTCCTTTCTCTGTTGCAGGAAATGCCTTTAGGACAAATTGATATGTTTGAAATTCAGGGTTAACACGCTCGATATATTCCGTGATCTCTTTTGGATAATTTCCCCATTTTGTTTTTATTTCAGTATCTTTTGGATGAATAAGGACTCTGTCGAATCGAGAAATAACAAAGCCGCATCTATCAAGCAATTGGTGGAGGCCATTCTTGTCAAAATATCTTAAATGTGTATCATCAAAAAGACCATAGCTTCTGTATTTCCACCGACCATCAATCAGCTCCAATCCCATTGATCCATGAACGGCATTCGGTACAGACAACAAGATGTAGCCTTTTTTTGTAAGGAAGTGTTTGACTGTTGCAAGAAGACTAAATGGGTCTTTTAAGTGTTCAATAATATCTGCTAACAAAATAACATCAAATCGTCTTTCCCCGATAGTATCAATTAGGTTCATCTCTTCCAGATTACCTATGACAAGTTCTTCACAATAGGGTTTCGCAAGATCTGCTGAATTTTTATCCATTTCAATCCCAAAAACACGACAGTTCAGGTGTTCTTTCATATATTGGGTCATATAACCTGAAAAACACCCCAGCTCTAATACATATTTTTCTCGGCCAAGCATCTTTAGGAGCTTTGTGTGTGATCTGTTTTCTTCGTTTAAGTTTATTTCAACATGATATTTCGCATCTTTTTTATTGTGGGTATTTGTTTCAGGTTCGTCATATTTGGGGGGATGTATTTCTTGTGTTCCACGAAATTTGATTATTTCGCCTGGATTTCCAACCACCACAGCTCCAGGTGGCACATCTTTGCATACAACGCTTCCTGCACCTATGACTGCACCATCATGAATAGTAACATTTTGAAGGATTACCGAAGAAGCACCAATCCAAACATCTTTTCCAATTACGATTTTTCCGTAACTTAATGGTTGATCCTGAATGCTTGTATCTAAGTCGTTATAACAATGGCCTGCACTTATAATACAAGTATTTGGACCAATTAGCGTGTAATCACCAATTTTTACGCCGCCTTCTCCAGAAATATAGCTGCCTGAATTGATTAAAACGTGATTGCCAATTTCAAGATCAGCTTTTTTATTAATACCAAGATCACCCAAAACAAATCGATTCCGTGGATAAATGATACATTGTGAACCGATTCGTATCCCTCTGCCATCATTCTGTTCGTTGCTTAACAGAACTTCAAGGCCCTCGTAAATTAACGTACCAGTACCAATGACATCAATCTCGCTTATTTTATTATTTTCTGACATATTTATTGCCTAAATAGTTGTAAACATATACATTCCCGAATCAAACTTATAAGACTTTTGTAACAAACACGTTATCCTTAGTATTATATTACATAATTCACAAGGTGAGATATATCAAATATATTTAAGGATAGAATAATAGAAAAAATTAAAATCAAAAGGATGTTGTAAGCGTTATCATGTCCCCTTCTAATGACCCAATAAAAAAGCCAAAAATTTCTGTAATTATTCCATTATATAATCATGAAAAGTATATTAGGGAAACAATTGATTCTGTATTGAGCCAGACGTTTCAGGATTTTGAACTCATTATCATTAATGATGGTTCTTCCGATCGGTCAGAAACAGTAGTAAAAGAAATTCACGACAAGCGTATTCGCTATTTTACCCAAAAAAATCAAGGCGCCCATCATACCATCAATAAAGGGATTTCTTTATCAGCAGGTAAATACATAGCGATTCTGAACTCAGACGATATTTATGAACCGGATCGGTTGCATGCTTGCCTTCATATTCTCGAAAAAGATATGACCTTAAGCGCGGTCTTCACCCATATGGAATGGATTAATGAAAACGGCCGGCATATCCGCTATATGAATGGCGCAGAAGATAACTGGACCCATCATGAAGCGGCCTCTTCCTTTAAAGGTGAAAACAATATTTTCCTTGATCTAATAGCCGGCAATTTCTTAACGACGACATCCAATCTGTTTTGCAGGAAGACGGTTTTTGATACAATGGAACCGTTTAGAAATTTCAGGTATACCCATGATTATGATTTTTTTTTAAGGCTATGCCTGAATATGGATGTGGCCATAATCGAAAAACCGTTATTAAAATATCGTATCCATCCGGAAAACACCATTAATCAAAACAAGCCGGAAACCTTTTTTGAACTTGGGGTAATTTATGCGGATCTTATTTTGAATAACAAGGTGGACAAATTTATTCCCTGCGATGAAGGATTATCAGGCCTTGTCAAATTTTTCAACTCGATAAGCCCATGGTATTCGGAGAGGATTGTTGTTTCTATTCTTTTCTATTTTATACAATATGGCAAAAAAGATATCATTGAAGAACTCATGGAAAACAGGCAGAATCCGTTTCGAATCAGCGCGATTGATTACCTGAAAGAAAGGTTTGCCGAGTTTCGGCTCATTCAGGAAGTAAAGACCCGACAGCAAGAGGTTGATGCCACCTTGCAAGAAAGGGATCGAATCATAGAATCTCTGCACATGGAAATTGCAGCACTTGAAAATTGTAAAAAAGATTATATGGAACGTCTCCGTATATATGAGAGATCAATATCCCTAAGGGTTGGTAGGGTAGTTACATATCCTGTTCGTATGGCTATAGACTATATCAAGACCGTTATTGGGGGGAAAAAAAATGACAACAACTGCTCAGAAAAAAAGCAAGATGAGCGTTGTTCAAGGGTCAGCCATTCATGTGAATGCCCAAATGATAAAGATCGGATAAATGAAAGTCACATCCATGAGAATCATGAACTGACGGAAGACCTTCTTACCCTGTGTGGTGAGCAGGTATCACATGTTTTCCTTGTACCTTGGCTTGTTCAAGGGGGGTCAGATCTCGAAACATTGAATTATATTAACGCACTGCATGACAATAATCTTGCCAAGAACATAGTCGTTATCGCCACGCAGACTGCATTTTCTCCCTGGCGAAAAAGGCTGCCGGAAAAGGTTCGGTTTATTGACTGGGCAAAACGATATGGCAACCTTTTACCGGCAGATCAGGAAAAGCGTCTTGTTAACCTGCTGATGGCGCTCAGCCCCAGAGTTGTCCATAATATCAATTCGGAGCTGGGGTTCAGGGTTTTTATTAATTTCGGCGCCATGTTGAGACAAAAAATGAATCTATATGCCTGCGCGTTTTGTGAGGATATAAATGAGGCAGGGCAATATGAAGGATATTCTGTCTGGCATATTCCCAATTGTTTTGATCATCTCCGCGCCCTTTTATGTGACAACAAGACGCATCTTGAAAAACTTCAAAAGGTCCATGGGCTGGATGCGGGAACGATGATGGTTAACTATCATCCCGCCCCTATTTCTAACAAACAAAAGAAATGTGTTTTCAATCATGAAAAGAAACACTTGGATATTCTTTGGGCCGGTCGGCTCGATCGTCAGAAACGGCCGGACATATTGATCAAAATCGCGTTAAAATCAAAAGATCTGCCATTCCATTTTCATGTATATGGCGCCCCGGTTTTGGAGAAGGATACAGTTACCCAGGATTTTCAATCGATTTCAAACATCACGTATCATGGACCGTTTGATTCTGGGTTGCCATCCATAGACACGGCATGTTTGGATGTGTTTTTATATACATCCCAGTGGGATGGACTGCCCAATGTTTTACTTGAAGCTATGGCTTCCGGTCTTTTAGTGGTGTCATCAGACGTGGGGGGTATCCATGAACTTGTTCATCATGGAAAAACCGGTTTTATAGTGGCGCCGTTTGATAATGATGATTTATATATTAAGTGCTTAAAAGAAATTTATAATAATCGTCATGACATGAACAGGATCATATCAAATGCATATGATCTTATCCATAAAAGGCATTCCCAGGACGCATTCAGAAAATGCCTTAATGCAATCCCCGGCTATATTTCTGGCGATGGAATATAAATGTTTTTTTATCAATCACAACATAACCTTGACACTGACCGCACTGTTGGATATACCCCACTGATAATATTGCATATCTGAATAATCTTTCCACTGAATACATGAGGATGAAATATCCGGAAAGATTTGAAGTAAATAATAAAGGATTACCCATGCCAGATTTAATTGATAAACAAAATAATCCCTTAGTCAGTGTCATCATCCCTACCTTGAACAGGCCAGAGATGATTGAGGAAGCCATAAAAAGCGTCTTGAACCAGACCTTGCCGGTGGCAATTGAAATTGTTGTTGTGAATGATGGTGGAAGGGATATTCAAGATATTATCGATCGTCTGAATGAGTCTGGCAATATCGTTTATGTCAGTCATGATAAAAACAAGGGAATTTCCGCTGCAAGGAATTCGGGTTTAAGATTGGCAAAGGGCCTGTATATTGCCTATCTTGATGATGATGATCTGTATTATCCGAACCATCTTGAAAAAGCGATTTCTGTTCTTGAAGAAGGAAAATACCGCGTTGTCTATACGGACTGTGAACAGCGGTTTCAGACTCTGGTAAACGATCGATATGTGAATGTCGGTGAGTGCATAAGGACCGGTCATGGTTTTGATCGGGAAAACTTGCTGATTGTCAATCATATTCATACCCTTACAGTGGTTCATCACCGTGACCTTCTAAAAGAGAATGGGTTTTTTGATGAATCACTGGAATCCCACGAAGACTGGGATTTATGGATTCGATTTTCCTTGAAGAATGATTTTTATTATATCCCTGAAGCGACCGCTGTGTTTATAACCCGTCTTGATAGAACATCGCAAACCTCGAGACGGCTATCTGGATTTTTAAAAACATTGAGGATCGTTCATGAAAGATACAATCATCTGGTTGAAAATCCGGCAATTATAAAGGCCCGTAAACAGGTCGAAAATGAGTTGATCTTAAGGGTAGACGAGGAAGAAAATGCAATTGCATCAGAGGCATTGATTACTGCTCAGCAATATAACTTGATCAAATATCTGAGTGTTGGCAAACGAATTCTCCATATGGGCTGGGAAAAAAGCGAGGGTTTCCCTTCATTGGTCGATACAGCAGCGTCTATCGTTGACGTTGAAATGGATGATGGATATATAGCAACGTCTTCCGTTTTATATGATCAATCCAATTTGCAAGTGGTAAAATGTGTTGATGGACGCATCCCGGTTGCTGATTTGTTTGATATTATAGTTTGTACGGGACTGGATTCGTCGGATAATAGAATAAATACACTGCCTGAAGATGAAATAAGGCGATTGATGAAGCCGGAAGGTCTGTTTATTGTTTTTATTCAAAACGGTAAAATGCCCTGGCAGGCTTCATCCTCATTTTTGTTTGATGATTTTGACAATGGGGTGGATTTAAAAAAAATTGATGCTATTTTTTCAAGGATATTTCGCTATGTCCGTATTTATAAGCAATCTTTAACGGCTGCATCTTGCATTTCCCCTTTGTCTTTCAATTCGGCAAAACATCAATATCATATCAAAGAATTTGATTCAGGTGAGGATGCGAACGTACCCGGTGGAAAAAGGTCTACAGATACAATATGTTTGATTGCATCAAACATATCTCTGCCTTCATCCCTTGACTGCGAATTCGTGTGTATTGATAACAGGAATAGTATACATGCGGTTCAGAATTCTTTTGTGAATCATTTGAAAGGATACACCAAGGATTTATTGACAAGGATTCACGAGAAAGACTTTCAAATTAACACACTGAATATGGCATTCAATGACAAGGACCACCATATTAAAAATTTAGAGCAGGTGATAGATAACCAGAATAAAAAGGCGATAGAAACAAAAGATTATGTTGAGAATATGGAAAATATCCTGACGGAAAAAGAATCTTATATTGCTTGCATTCAAGATGAATATATAAAAAAAATGACCGATGCCCAAATCGCTTACAATAAACAATTGAATGATTTTCAAAAGGAATATGACCAGTTTTTATATGATAAAGATGTTCATATCAATAATATCGAGAATGAAACCCGTTTGATCAGAAGCTCACGAGTATGGAGATGCTTCGAGTGTATAAGGAAGATAGTATTCTATCGAATTTTAGGCAGATTCCCGCTATTGCAGAAAGGTGTCTTGAGCTTGAGCCAGGAAGGTTTTAAAATATTTTTCACACGATTAAAAGATTATATGCGTAAGAAAAATAGCTACTTCCCTGTGAACGGAATGACCAGAGACTATGATAAATGGCTGGGCAAAAATAATTTGGAAAAGGATAGAATTTTGGGGCTCAAAAATGAAATGGCCCTTTTTGAATATACACCCAAAATCAGCATCATCATGCCTGTTTACAATGTGGATCAGGAATGGCTGGAAAGGGCCATTCAATCCGTAATGGGTCAGATATACGAAAATTGGGAACTTTGTATCGCAGATGATGCTTCCCCGAAACAACATATTATAAAAGTTCTGGAAGAATATAAAACCAAAGATAGTCGGATTAAAGTGGCCTACCTTGATAAGAACCAGGGAATTTCAGGTGCGTCAAACGAGGCATTGGCACTTGCAGAAGGAGAATTTATAGCACTCCTTGATCATGATGATGAGTTAACCAAAGATGCCCTTCATGCGTGTGTCAGGTTGTTGAATGAGAAATCTGACGTTGAATTCATCTATAGTGATGAGGATAAGATAGATGAAAAAGGCAAGCGATCAGAACCTTTTTTCAAACCTGATTTTTCTAAAGATCTTTTACTATCCATGAACTATATTTGCCACTTCAGCATGGTAAAACGAGAAATAATCAATCGCATCGGGGGGTTTAGAAAAGGTTATGAAGGATCCCAAGATTATGATCTATTCTTACGATTGACAGATCATATTCGCCCGGATCGCATTGGCCATGTTTCTGAAATTCTCTATCACTGGAGAAAGATCCCCGGTTCTGCAGCGGCATCGGTTGATGCGAAAGGCTACGCCTATATTGCTGCCAAAAAAGCCTTAAACGATTATCTGGAAAGAAATGGCATTAAGGGAGAAGTCTGGGATGGGTTTTTTATTGGCTCTTATAGGGTTAAAAGAAAAATCGTCGAATATGAAAAAGTGTCTATCATCATTCCATTCAAGGACAAAAAGGAGTATCTGGAAAAATGTATATCCAGTATTAAAAATAAAACCGACTACCGTAATTATGAAATCGTCCTTGTCAATAATCAAAGCATAAAGAAGGATACCCTGGCCTATCTGAAGACGATTAAGGAAGACCTACAAATCAAGATTCTGGATTATGACAATCCTTTTAATTTTTCAGCGATTAATAATTTTGCCGTATCTCAAGTCAATACACCGTATATTTTATTTCTCAACAACGATATTGAAGTAATTTCAGGGGACTGGCTTTCTGCCATGATGGAGCATGCCCAGCGTCCGGAGGTCGGCATGGTTGGCGCAAAGTTATTATATGAAGACAATACGGTACAGCACGCAGGTGTAATTATGGGGCTTGGTGTTGCCAGTCATGGATTCCGCCATCTGCCTGATAGTATTAATGGATATTGTGGGTTATCCAATGTCATCAGGAATTATTCCGCAGTAACAGCCGCATGCATGCTCATGAGGCGGGACGTTTTTTTGGATCTGGACGGGTTTAATGAAGAGAAGCTAAGCGTCGCCTATAATGATGTGGATCTTTGTCTTAGGGCTGCGGAGAATGGGTATCTCATTGTATATACGCCATATGCGAAATTGTATCATTATGAATCTGTTTCCAGGGGAGATGATAATGGCGAGCAGCTTGAGGAGATAAACCCGCAGAAGTATGAACGCGTGATGGCTGAAAGGATCTATATGGAAGAAAAGTGGAAACGGTATTTGGAGAATGATCCTTTTTACAATATTAATTTAACGAGAAATAGCGGTGATTTCAGCATAAGAAATGAAACATATCCGATTTGATAGGGCTAAGAGAATGGGTGGATTTTTTTCAGTATTCAGCTTTTTGAAAAAGGGGCGAGCCATGTTTAAAAAGAAAGCAGAAAAAGAATTTTTCAAAATGTTGCAAAATACGAATAAAATAATTCCTTATGACGGCTCGAGTGACCCATATCACACCACTTTTCCGGAATTTTTGGCACAAGTTAATATGGAAAAGAAAAAAGTATTAGAAATAGGTTCCAGAAATGTTACTGAAGAAGTCAGATCCCAGCTTTTTAATCAAGCAGACTATACGGGTTTTGATGTTCTTGAAGGTGAGAATGTCCATGTGGTTGGAGATGCACATGAACTCTCATCGTATTTTCCTGCTGGTGATTTTGATGGGATATTTTCGATCTCGGTTTTTGAACATCTTCTGATGCCATGGAAAGTCATTCTTGAAATAAACAAGGTGTTGAAAAATGAGGGGATTGTATTTATATCTACCCATCCTGCCTGGGCTATGCATGAACTTCCATGGGATTTCTGGAGATTTCAAAAGAATTCTTTTCATGCATTACTTAACAAATATACCGGTTTCGAAATTTTAAAGATAGAAGAAGGCTTGCCTTGCAGAATCATATCAATGGTCAATGATCCTCCAACAAGGAATTTAATTAATTACCCGGCGAATTTAGGGGTAAGTGTAATTGCAAAAAAAGTATGTGATTATGATTCGAATTTGCAGTGGAATATTCCTTTGCATGGCGTGATTGATACGATGTATCCCAAAAAATGAGATTTCCGTATGATTTCCCAAAATGATTATATGGCTATTGGATTGCAAATGGAAAAGCCAAAAGCTTCTGAATCATATAAACTAATCGATTTTGATAGAAAGCATCTGATCCTAATTGGATTATTGTTTTTTATTTTTGTGCTGTCTGTAACACTCAAAATTCATGGATACTCCATATCCATGTGGCATGCCTATATTGACGGGTCAAAAGCGGAAGAAATAATTGTCGGTAAACCTCAACCGGTTAGATCCGATGACTGGGCCGTTGAAATACCGCTCATGCTCTCACAGATAAATCATGACCCTCCATTCCCCATGGTCAATCAGAATATTGGAAATGGCTCAAATATGCTGACGCATTCCAAAAATCCGATTTGGCATTATTTGACATTTTTCAGGCCAACCGTATGGGGATTCTTCATTGGCGCTGATTATGGATTATCCTGGATGTGGCAAACCATGGTATTGGGCATGTTTTATGTGTTCTTCCTTGTAATAATGATGATTTCAAAAAACGATTTTTTAATGTCCGTTTCAGGAAGTCTGTTTTTATTGTTTTCGCCATTTTTTCAATTTTGGAGTTTTCATAAAGCTGAGATTCCCATTTTTATGGGGCTGATATTTATTTCTTTTTCATATATATGGTTTGCTCAAAGAAGAATGACCATCATTGTTCATGCTTTCATTCTTGGATGGGCACTGTCATGCTATACAATAAACTTTGTATATCCGCCATTTCAGATCTCTTGCGCTTACCTTCTATTATTTTTGATTGTCGGTTTTTTTTATCAATATTATAAGGATTCAGGAACCAAAAAATTTTTAATTTACCGTATTTCGGGAAGCATCGTTGCGATTTTTATTTTTGGTTGTGTTGCCTATTCCTATTTTTATGCTGCCAAAGATATTATCAACATCATGATGGACACTGTGTATCCGGGGAACAGATTTTTCACAGGAGGCGATTGTTCCATAGGCGTATTGTTCAGGCAGCATTTTTTATCTTTATTGTTTTTTTCTTCCCTATCGAATATAGATTGGGGGCCTTTAGGAAATTCATGTGAAGCAAGTTCATTTCTGTTCTTTTTCGTACCTGTTATTATTGCTTTGTTATGGCAGGTGGTTCGCAATAAAGGGGAAAAACATAAGCTCTCTGTTTCATTAATAGGATACTTTGTTTTAATGCTTGTGTATTTTTTCTATGGTTTTTCGCCATCTTTAAGCAAATTTTCCTTGTTTTATCAAATGCAAAGCGGACGGGCGATTATTGGTGTAGGGATAGCGAATGTTCTTCTTATCATTTCATTTTTAACAAACGCTGCACCATTAAATAAGATTGAACGTGCAGTCATTTCTGTGTGCTGGGGAAGTATTTTGCTTTTCAGTGCACGAGCTATTGTTAATGCCATGAATCTGATATCAATTCCTTATGTTGTGGTGGTGTCAATTGTAAGCAGTGTTATTGCTTATTATTTGCTCGATATCAAGCATAAAAAAAAAGTGATGGTTGTTTTCGCCGGACTTTCCATATTATCTACTGTGTGGATTAACCCTGTTGTTTCCGGTGGCACAAAATTCATCTATGAAAATCCATTGTCGGAAAAGATTATAGATATAGATAGATCACTGGATGGCCAATCGGTTTGGGCCACTTTCGGCTTTTGGGTGTATCCGAATTTATTTAGAATGTTAGGTGTGAAATCGATAAATGGTACATATCCATATCCTCAGTTGGAACTTTGGGAACAATTTGATACAACGCATCAGTTTATGAATGAATATAATCGTTTCGCCCATGCGACGCTTAAAGGTATTGAAACGAACGAGATACAATTTCATTCACCAACTCCTGATCAATTATATATCTCTTTTAATCCAGCTTCGGAAGTATCAGATCTTTTTGGCATTACCCACTTCCTTGTAACGGGTGAAGAAGAAATCTATTTTAAAAATAATCTAAGATTTCAAAAAATTTTTACGTTTCATGACAAAACTATTTATGCCCTGAACCCAATCGAGAAGGGGTAAGAAAATGACCGATTGTTATTCCGGAAAAAATATTGCGATTCTGATTCCATGCTACAACGAAGAATTAACGATTGGAAAAGTCGTTGATGATTTCAAACGTGAATTCCCTTCTGCTGTCATTTATGTTGTTGATAACTGCTCAAATGATCAAACAGCACCTGTTGCAGACAACCATGGTGCTGTTGTGATTAAGGAACCTCGGCAAGGTAAAGGATTTGTCATTGAAAAGATGTTTCGTCAAATACGTGCAGATTACTATATTATGGTTGATGGGGATGATACTTATCCTGCCGAATATGCGCATAAGCTTCTTGCTCCCGTTATCTCAGGCGAAGCAGATATGGCCGTAGGAACAAGATTATCTGAATATTCAGATAATGCGTTTCGTCCACTTCATGTGTTTGGGAATAATCTGGTTCGACTTCTTGTCAACTGGATGGGGCATTCAAATTTAGCGGATATAATGAGTGGTTATAGAGCATTTAATAATGATGTAACAGACTGTATACCCGTTATTTCAAGTGGATTTGAAATCGAAACAGAAATGACAATTCAGATGCTTTACTACCGTAGAAAAATAGTAGAAGTTGAGGTGCCATACAGACAGCGTCCAAAAGGCAGCGAAAGTAAATTAAACACGATTCGCGACGGAATGAAAGTGCTTTGGCGAATATTTACACTATTTCGATCATTTAAGCCTTTGACTTTTTTTGGTATTTGGGGTTTGATCTTTTTTATTTCAGGCTTGACAGCCGGTTTTTTTCCCATACATGATTATTTTACAGACCCTAATCATTATGTCCATCATGTACCACTGGCTATTTTGGCTTCGGGTCTCATGATTTTATCAGGAGGGAGTATTTTTCTTGGTATTCTGCTTCATGCAATCAACTGGCGCTTAATGGAAATGCATAATGTTTTAACCAGAAACCGATTTCGATAAATTGTTTAGGGTCGCTTTCAGCAGTGTAACGAAATTATATCGAATCACGGACAAGTATAATTTTTGCTATTCAGATTGAGGACCAAGGGGAGAAATGATTAACATTCTAGTAACGGGTGGGGCGGGTTATATCGGGTCTCATTGCTGCAAGGAATTGTCAAATAATGGGTATCATCCAATAACGATCGATAATTTGATTTATGGGCATAAAGAAAATGTCAAGTGGGGGGAATTCGTAGAAGGTGATATAGGTGATCTGCATGTCCTTCAAGATTGCTTTAACAGATATAAGATAGATGCTGTCATGCATTTTGCCGCATTTGCATATGTCGGTGAATCAGTGTACTCACCTATGAAGTATTATGAAAATAATCTGCAAAATACGTTTACGTTGTTGAAGTGCATGCTTGAAAATAACATAAAGAAAATAGTTTTTTCATCTTCTTGTGCAACATATGGGCATCCACTTCAAGTACCGATCGATGAAACGCATCCGCAGAATCCGATTACGCCCTATGGCAAGACGAAACATATGATAGAAGACGTGCTGAAAGATTATGATCGTGCATATAACCTAAAATTCATAAGTTTAAGGTACTTTAATGCTGCGGGTGCTGATCCGGAATGTGAAATCGGTGAGAAACATACTCCGGAAACACATTTAATTCCGTTGCTGTTAGATGTCGCATGTGGAAAAAAAGACGCTATTCGTATTTTGGGCAATGATTATGATACAAATGATGGCACTTGTATCCGAGATTATATTCATGTTCAAGATCTCGCAAAAGCACATGTCTATGCATTAAAAAAATTATTAAATAACGGGCAAAGCGACTCTTTTAATTTAGGTACAAATCATGGTTATTCAGTCATGGAAATGGTTAATCAGGTGAAAAAAGTTACTGGCAAAGAAATTCCATTTATTGTGGAAGACAGGCGTGAAGGAGACCCGCCAGTTCTAATTGCTAAAAATGATAAAGCATCTAAGCGCCTTAAATGGCAACCTTCATCTTCTAATATTGAAAATATCATTAAGACCGCCTGGAACTGGCATTTAAAGCACTGTGCAAAATTATAAGATGACAACGTATTTTTTATATAGCATTATGATCTAATCTTTATAAAAATAGTAAAAATGGGGGTATAATCTGTTACCGCAATCGGTTGCTGTCATAATTGTAAACTGGAAATCCAACCAATACTTGAATAAATGTCTTGAAGCTTTATCCAGACAAACCGTGAGTCCCCAAAAAGTGATTGTTGTTGATAATAGTGACGATTTTTTTATTAAAGAAAAAAACTGTTATAGTTTTAAGATCGAAACCATTTCTCCTGGCAGGAATATCGGATTTGCCGCAGCCAACAATATGGGCGTTAAGAGTGACAACGATTCAGACTGGATTGCCCTTTTAAATCCGGATGCCTTTCCCGAACCCATGTGGCTCGAAAATTTACTAAAAGCTGAACAAAAATATCCTGAGTACGATTTTTTTGGAAGTAAGTTGATAAGGCATTTTGAACCATCTGTTTTGGATGGCATCGAAGATATCTATCACACAAGTGGCCTTGTTTGGAGACATAAGCATGGATGCCGTTATGAAGAAACAGATGCTGCCCCAAGGGAGATTTTTTCAGCCTGTGCGGCGGCGGCCCTTTATAGAAAAAGCGCTTTTATGGATGCCGGCGGGTTCGATGAACGCTATTTTTGTTATTTAGAGGATGTTGACCTGGGGTTCAGGCTTCGTTTATTGGGGTACCGATGTCTTTATGTACCCAAGGCGGTCGCCTATCATATTGGTTCTGCGAGCACCGGGAATCATTCGGATTTCATGGTTTATCACGGACACAGGAATCTGGTATGGACGTATTTGAAAAACATGCCACGAACACTCTTATTTTTTTATCTTCCTCAGCATATTTTTTTAAATGTTTTTAGTCTGATATGGTTTTCTTTAAAAGGTAGAAACAAAATTATCTTTAAGGCTAAAAAGGATGCTGTTAAATATTTTTTCGATATTTTGAATGATCGTAAGGCTATTCAAAATAAAAGACGTGTCAGTGTAACCGAAATTCGAAAATTTATGGCAAAAGGGGCATATGCGGTATTGAAAAGACCGGAATAATCATATAAAATACCTTTTTTAACATTTACTTAAAAAATGGAAGCTGTTAGATCGGTGTGTGCGTTTGGTTAGTCGGTATCACTAGACCATGGGTGGAAAGAATCTGAAATCAGGTATGAAAGAAACAATAACACTCACAGTGTCACTAATATCCCATAACAGCAGAAAGGACCTTACCCTTCTACTGCCATCTTTATTAGAGGCTGTTAAAGATATCCCGACAGAAATTCTTCTGGTTGACAATTGTTCGACTGACCGGACAGTCTCATTCGTTAAGGATGAATATCCTGCCGTCCATGTGACCCGGAATGAAAAACGCGAAGGCTACGGCGCCAATCACAATAAAAATCTGAAGATTGCCAAAGGCAAATATATTGCTCTGATGAATTCGGACATGGTGGTTCCTTCAGATATTTTTCATGCGCTGGTGTCATTTATGGATGAGAATCCTGATATCGGAATTGTCACGCCTGGTGTGACCCATGAAGATGGGTCGCCGCAATATCTTAACAAACGGTTTCCGTCTGTTGCCGATCTTTTTATCAGGCGGTTTGTCCCGGATAACATGAAATATATTTTTAAAAAACGCCTGGAACTATATGAAATGCGCGATATCGGATATGATTCAATCGTGGATGTCCCATTTTTATCCGGTGCGTTCATGTTTTCACGGACGTCATTATTAAAAGAAATCCGCGGATTTGACGAGCGGTTTTTCCTGTACTTCGAAGATGTGGATCTGTGCCGGCGAATGCAGAAAACACACCGGACGGTCTATTATCCACATGCCAAAGTGGTTCATCGCTGGGAACGGGCCGCGCATAAAGATCTTAAATGGGCGTCTGTTTTCATGGTCAGTGCGGCAAAATATTTTAACAAGTGGGGATACAAGATCTTTTGAAAAAGATCGCGCTGGTAACAGGTGCCGCAGGCGCTCTGGGGCCACTTCTTGTGGATGGTCTGTTGAAAGCCGGATATCTTGTAAAAGTACTGGTGCGAAATAAACCTGTTAAAAACGTTTTTAATGATGCGGTGACAATTGTCACAGGGGACATTACAAATAAAGAAGATGTGGATAATGCTGTCAACGGTGTCAACCTTGTATTTCATCTTGCGGCCAAACTTCATGTCAATGATCCTGATCCCTCTCTTGAAAAAGAGTATTACCGCGTAAATGTTGATGGCACCCGATTGGTCACAGAAGCATGCCTCAACATGGGTGTGGCGCGTATTATTTTTTTCAGCACCATAGCCGTGTATGGCGATAACAACGATAAAGGTATTTTTTATGAATCATCACCATTAAATCCATGTTCTTTCTACGCGGAAAGTAAAAAGCAGGCAGAGGACATTGTGCTAAAAGCAGATACCGGGATCGTCCTGAGGGTTGGGGCCGTTTATGGCAGCCGGATGAAAGGAAATTACAGAACACTTTTTTCTGCTGTTCAAAATGGGTGGTTTATTCCCTTTGGCAAAGGAACGAATCGCCGAACACTTGTGTTTCAAGACGATCTGGTTCGTGCGGCCATCCTTGTTGCTGAGCATCCCAAAGCTGTGGGGCAGGTATATAATGTTACGGACGGCGCCGTGCATACACTGGATGATATTCTGTCAGCCATGTATCGCGCCGCGGGAAAGAGTAAGCCACGAGTTTATTTGCCGGAAAAAACAGTCCGCTTCATGGCAGGCATAGGGGATCGAATATCTTCTCTTGCGGGTCGAAAACAGCCTATTTTGACGAAAATGGTGAAAAAATTATTTGAGGATGTGGCTGTAGGTGGTGAAAAAATAGAAAAAGAGCTTGAATTCAAGGCGGAATATAATCTATTGCAGGGATGGCTTGACACAGCAGCCTCATGGGATTGCAAAAGGAAATTAAAATTTTGATGGTTCCCATTGCCTTTTTATCAATTTGAAACCGTTATGCTATATGTCATTCTGATTATATCGGTCAGCTTTGGTGCTTCAGGTGCATTTGTCATCCAAAAATATGGTGCAAATATTGGATTGACCGATCATCCTAATCAACGAAGCTCTCATGTTCTCCCTGTCCCAAAAGGCGGCGGCATCGGTATTTCAGGGGCATTTGCTGTCTGTTGTTTGATTCTGGGTATACCGTTTTTATTCTGGCTCCCCCCTTTTTTGATGTCCCTGGTCAGTTTTGGGAATGACCGGGTGGATATATCTGCCAGGATCAGGCTTCTGATCCAGTTATTTCTGGCAGGTATAATGGCTTATGGTGTTCTTATCCTTCAAGGGTATCAGGAAACGCCTCTTTATCTTTGGATAGTTGCCGTAATATTTATTACCGGAACAGCAAATTTTTATAATTTTATGGATGGTATTAATGGAATTGCGGCTATTACCGGTATTGTGGGATTTGGCCTTCTTGCGTTATATGGTAAATCTTCAGGCTACGATGCGCGATTTGTCGGGATCGCCTTGGCTGTATGCGTATCATGCGCCGGTTTTTTACCTTTTAATTTTCCCCGTGCCCGTGCATTTATGGGAGATGCGGGAAGCATTTTATTAGGATTTGTTTTTGCGGGGATTGTTCTGGTGTTTTCAGAAAATATGATTGATTTTGTTGTTATGGCAGGATTTATGTTTCCTTTTTACGCCGATGAAATCATAACGATGATCATACGGATAAAACATGGGGATAGCCTTTTAAAACCTCATCGAAAGCATATTTATCAGATTCTCGTCAATGAAATGGGAATCGATCACTGGAAAATTTCGGTGTTATTTGGTGTGATTCAGCTTTTAGTGGGTGTAAGCCTGATCATGATGAAATCCTTTGGCATGATCACACTTTTGTGTTTTTTCACCCTGTGCTTCGGGATGATGGTCTTTTTCAGAACCTGTCTTGGGAAAATCAGGTTGAGCCCTTGATTTTTTATAATATTCTGGATATTTATATTTTTTTAGGCTATGGGAAACAATACTATTTTATTAGTTAATTTTTAATCAGGCCATAACCAATGCAAGCAATATGAAACACGTTAACCAGGAAGTTTGTAATGTTAAAAAATATTTAATGATCAATTGACTCATTCATTTAATATGACTATTCTTTTCAATCTAATTTTTAGGTTAATTTTCAGAGACGATTCAGGTAAGGCATGAAACGCCAAATTTTTTATAAAAATTTTTATGTCATTCTGGGGATTGACATTATATTCCTTCTATTTTCGATGTATTTTGCATACCTGATCCGGTTTGATTTTCATATCCCCGATATTATGGCCATTTCTTTGGCGCCTCTATTTATTCTTGTGATCATCGTCAAGATGTTGAGCTTTTATTACTTTGATCTGTACAGGGGCATGTGGAGATATACAAGTATTTCAGATCTGATCAATGTGATAAAGGCATCGACCCTGTCTTCACTCCTCATCATGTGTTTTCTGCTTTTAAGTAACCGGTTTGAGGGTTTTTCAAGAACCATTTTTGTGATTGATCTGGGTATAACGATTTTTTTTATTGCCGGGTTCAGGCTCTGTGTCCGGTTTTATTTTGAAAATATCAATGAGGGGTCTTTATGGGCTGTATTAAAGTTTTTTTTCCTGAAGTCGCTAAATGATGAGGATGATGACAGAAAACGCCTCCTCATTATTGGTGCCGGGGATTGTGGTGAAAAGATATACCGGGAGATTCACAATAATGAAAAAATTCGTTACAGGGTGGTTGGCTTTCTTGATGATCATCCTGTAAAAGTGGGAAAAAAGATTCACGGCGTTCCCGTGTTGAACAGTGTTGATAATTTGAAAGCTGCTGCAGAAAAAGTGAAGGCAGATGAGGTATTGATCGCCATACCTTCAGCCAATGCCGATCAAATGCGAAAAATTGTTGAATATTGCAAGGAAAGCGGTCTCAAATACAGAACGGTGCCCAACTACGGTGAGCTGATCAATGGGCAGGTGAGCATCAGTGCCATCAGAAAGGTCGTTTACAGGGATCTTCTGGGCAGGGATGTGGTGAAACTGGATACAGAAAAAATCGGCGCATACCTGGCAGGCAAGCGTGTCATGGTCACAGGTGCCGGGGGATCGATCGGCTCTGAGCTCTGCAGGCAGATTTGCCGGTTTAACCCCTCCTCTATTGTCCTTTACGAATGGGCGGAAACCCCTTTGTTTGAAATTGAACTCGATCTCAGGAAAAGTTTTCCCGATATTAACATTGTACCTTTATTGGCAGATATTCAGGATATGGCAGAGCTTGAGAAGGCTTTTGTGATGAACAAGCCACAGGTGGTTTTTCATTCGGCTGCATACAAACATGTGCCCATGCTTGAACTTCAGCCCTGGAAGGCGGTTGAAAACAATGTGATTGGCACGTATAATGTGGTTGAGTGTGCCAAAAAGTTCGATGTGGACCGGTTCGTATTCGTTTCTACAGATAAAGCGGTCCGGCCGGCTAACATTATGGGGGCAACCAAGCGAATCGCAGAGATTATGGTGCAGAGCCAAAATTCAGAGCATGATGCGATCACCCGTTTTATGATCGTGAGATTTGGAAATGTCGTGGGAAGTTCCGGAAGTGTGGTGCCTTTATTCAAACGCCAGATTCAGCAGGGGGGGCCTGTAACCGTTACCCATCCGGATGTTACGCGCTACTTTATGACGATTCACGAAGCTGCCCAGCTGATTCTCCAGGTGGGGGCCATTGGAAACGGCGCTGAAATTTATGTTTTGGATATGGGTACACCTGTGAAAATCGATAATATGGCCCGTGATCTGATTCGCCTTTCAGGTTTTGAACCAGATAAGGATATCAAAATTGACTATATTGGCCTGAGACCTGGTGAAAAGCTTTATGAGGAGTTGATTACAGAAGGTGAAGGGATTGTGCCCACCAAGTACACCAAAATTATGGCCTTAAAAGGAAAAAACGGGAATCTGCAATCATTAAACGGAAGCATTGATAAACTGGTCAAGCTGGCTGAGCTTCAGGATAAAGACAGAATAAGAGCGTGTTTAAAAGAAATTGTGCCTGAATTTACATCATAGCGCATGATGTTGCGGTACCAGAATCATGAGTCCACCGTAGAGCACGTGCAGGAAATGCCTTTGGCGAGGATTTTCTGAATATGATCAAGTGTTTTGCACCCGTCAACACAACCTGGAAAATCGTCTCTTTTTTTGCAATCATTGCAAGGGCTTTTGACAAGGTGGCCGATATCAAAATCAAATTTGTCTCTAATGATGGGATCGCTGGCCATAATCACTCTTTACATTGATGGTTTATATTCATACCCGGGTATTTATTACACAATTCAAATCAATTTTTCTTTGGAAAATATCATAAAGTTTGGGGGATAACAAGTGTAAAACAAATGTGTGTTTCATCACACCAGGATGATATTTTTTGCATCACATGTGAATGATTCATGATTGGGGCACCTTTACCGGGTTTTGTTCTGTACATCATTTTTGTTTCCTGATTAATCCTTGACAGTTTGGGAATAACAAACTAAAAATTTCGATCTGAAAACTTGCCTGAACCTTAATTTAAGGGTTATCGTTGAGGTCTTGAAAAAATTATTTTTTAAGGTCTCTTGTTTATAGAAAAAGGAGAAAAAATTGGATACCATCAAATCTTTTTCCCGGCGTTCTTTTATTATGATCATGCTTTTTATGTCGGTTTTATTATTATTATCCGATATTTCCTATGATTTTGGGATGAATTTTATTGAGTCAAGGACCGCATATGTTGCCAGTGCTGACAATACACTTACAGTGAGAGACTGCATAAAAAGCGTTCAGGGAGAATTGAAAATTCCTTTTATCAGTGTCGCAGGTGGCGTGCTATTCATTGCCGGCTTATTGTTATGGGGTGTATTGAAACTTTCCATGACTGGTGTTGCAGCGCAAAAGAAACCTGAAGCACCTTCCAAAAAGACGGTCAAACAGGAAACCCCTTTGGAAAACAAGCAGGAAAGAATGGAAAGTGACAGACGCATGTACCTGCATCTTCTCTCTGTTCTACAACGGGAGGGGCGGCTTGTCGATTTTTTTGCAGAAGATCTTGGCCTGTACGAAGATGCCCAGATTGGTGCGGCTGTGAGGAGTATTCAGGAAAACTGCAAAAAAATCATGGAGAAATATCTGAAGCCATCTGCCGTGATCGACCAGAGTGAAGGCGATGAAGTGACCATTGATGCCTCATTTAATGCCGATGAGATCAAGTTGATCGGAAATGTATCCGGAAAGCCGCCATTTAAGGGAGTACTTCGTCATAAGGGCTGGAAGGCATCTAAAACAGAGCTGCCCAAACTGTCTGCCGGAAAAGATTCAAAACTCATTTCACCTGCTGAGGTTGAAATTCTTTGATTTTTGTTATTAAAACGGAGTTAAAAAATTGGCTGATCCCATTTATGTGATAGGAATTGATCTGGGAACGACGAACAGTATCGTCGCATACACCAAAGCAACCATCGAAAAAGGAGAATCCCCTGAGATTCAGGTTTTTTCCGTTCCACAGTTGACAGATGCGGGGACGGTTGAAAAGAGAGATGTATTGCCTTCTTTTATCTACCTTGCGAATCCCCATGAGCTTTCAAATAACACGTTTTCACTACCCTGGGAAAATGATTCCGCAGTTTCTGTAGGAGAGTTTGCGAGGAATCGGGGGGAAGAAGTGCCTCAGCGGATGATTTCATCTTCCAAATCCTGGCTGTGTAATCAGATGGTAGACCGGAACAAGGCTATCCTTCCCTGGGGTTCTGCAGATGATGTCACGAAATTGTCTCCGGTAGAAGCTTCCTCCAGGGTGTTAACGCATATCCGGGATGCATGGAATTATGAATTCGCACGTGAAGACAGCTCCCTTGCAATCGAGAACCAGGAAATTTACCTGACCGTGCCGGCCTCATTTGACGCAGTGGCACGGGAGTTGACCGTTCAGGCCGCAAATATGGCAGGCCTCTCACACGTAACCCTCCTTGAGGAACCCCAGGCTGCATTCTATGCCTGGATTGATAAAAAGGGTGACAACTGGCGGGAAAATGTGATGCCGGGCGATATGGTTCTGGTATGCGATGTGGGTGGCGGTACAACAGATTTGAGTCTGATCAAGGTATCGGATGAAGAGGGGAGCCTCGTGCTCGATCGTGTGGCCGTAGGCAATCATCTCCTTGTCGGCGGGGACAACATGGACCTTGCCCTGGCATACACAGTTTCCGCTAAAATGGCTGAAAAAGGAAAAAAACTGGATGCCTGGCAGATGCGGGGGCTGGGCCACAGCTGCCGGCGGGCCAAGGAAAAACTTTTTTCAGATTCAGGAGAAAATACATATCCGGTAACAATACTGGGAAGGGGCAGCAGCCTCATTGGCGGCACCCTGAAAACAGAACTGAATCTGGACGAGGCCTCACGGGTGATTGTGGATGGGTTTTTCCCGCAATGCAGCATGAACGAAAGGCCTAAAGCTGTAAAAACTTTGGGATTAAAAGAAATCGGATTGTCCTATGAGGCTGATCCGGCGGTGACCCGTCATTTGGCTCAATTTATCGGTAACCGGAAAAAAGAAGATGAAGGCAATAGCTTTCCTACCGCTGTGTTATTTAACGGTGGTATCATGAAAGCATCGCCCATACGAAAACGTGTGCTGGATGTTCTCTCTTCCTGGCAGGAAGACCAGCCAGATAAAGCAATCCGGGAATTGAAAACAGAGGATTTTGATCTTTCTGTGGCCCGGGGCGCCGCATACTATGGTCTTGCAAGGCGAGGGAGAGGCATTCGTATTCGTGGAGGCCTTGGCAGATCCTATTATATTGGTGTGGCCGCTTCCATGCCTGCTGTTCCGGGCATGCCGGTTCCCACCAAAGCACTTTGTGTAGCCCCGTTCGGGACGGAGGAAGGCACCAGTGTCAGGCTTCCTGAAAAAGAATTTGTTCTTGTGGTGGGGGAACCTGTCAAATTTGATTTCCTGGGTTCATCCAGACGGTTTGACGATACCGCAGGAACCATTGTTGAGGCATGGGAAGATCAAATCGAAGAGATCACTACGGTTGAAGCCACACTTGATGGTGAATATGGCACATTTGTTCCGGTGACCATCGAAGTACGGGTCACAGAAATCGGCACCCTTGAATTTTTCTGTGTATCCCGGGAAGATGATCGAAAATGGAAACTGGAATTCAATGTCCGGGAAAAGTCATAACATGAAACCAGGCGCAATCATTTCAGGTTTAATATAAGAAAACATGGATACGATAGATACTCGATTTATCATAGGTATTGATCTTGGGACCACCAATTGTGCGGTTTCCTATGTGGATCTCCAGGCAGAAAATGAAGGTGGAAGAGACAGAAAACATCATATTCGCCTTTTTAAAGTACCTCAGCTCACCGGGCCGGGAGAGATGACCAGTTCTTCCGTACTCCCCTCATTTTTATATATCCCCGGCAAATATGATATTTCCAGAGAAATCATTGACCACCCCTGGAAGAAATCAGATGACAATTTCGCAGGTGTGTTTGCCAGAGATCATGGTTCCAAAGTGCCTGCAAGACTGGTTTCTTCTGCCAAATCATGGCTCTGTCACAGCAATGTGGACCGTCATGCCAGAATTCTCCCTTGGGGATCAGGAGAGGACGTGGCCAAAATATCGCCTGTTCAGGCAACTGCCTATTACCTCAACCATATCAAACAGGCCTGGAACAGAAACAAAGGGGATGATGAAGAACTCTATCTTGAAAATCAGCTGATCATTATCACGGTTCCCGCCTCATTTGACGAAGTGGCCAGGGATCTGACCGTTGAAGCTGCAAAAGAAGCAGGGCTTCCTCATGTCACACTGATTGAGGAACCTCTGGCCGCATTTTACAGCTGGCTCATCAGGCATGAACACGACTGGAGCCAGCATGTGACGCCAGGCGAATTGATTCTGGTTTGTGACGTGGGCGGCGGGACGTCCGACTTTACCCTGATTACCCTGCGGGAAGTGGATGCCAGCCCGCGTTTTGAAAGAATTGCAGTGGGAGATCATCTGATTCTGGGGGGAGACAACATCGACCTTGCCCTTGCCCGGCACGTGGAGAATCGTTTCGGACCCAATAAGCCCAAATTGACGGGAGACAGGTGGAAAACCCTTTGTCATGAATGCCGTAAAGCAAAAGAAAAAATACTGGATGGCCAGTCAGATGAAGAAAAAATCACTCTCATGGGAGAAGGGGGGAAACTGATTGCAGGAACCGTTTCTGCCACCCTGACCCGAGACGACCTGGAAGAAATTGTTCTCTCAGGTTTTTTTCCACGTGTGGATAAAAACGAACCCAGGAAAGATAGTCTCCGGAAAGGGATTACCGAATTCGGACTTCCCTATGAACAGGAGCCTGCCATTACAAGACATCTGGGCTGGTTTCTCATGCGTCATCAGAAGGATGTGGTGATGATGCTCGATAAACAGCCAAAGCCCGACCTGATCCTCTTCAATGGCGGATCATTGAAGCCAGCCATTATCCAGGAGGGCATAAGAACGTCCATTCGTCACTGGTTCGGGGAAATGGAAGAAACGGTTCCCCGAATACTCGAAAATCCGGACCCGGATTTGTCGGTTGCCCTTGGTGCATCATACTATGGCCTGGTAAAAACCGGAATAGGTGTCAAGGTTGGAAGCGGTAGTGCCCGGGGCTACTATCTTGGGGTATCCTTGAAGGCAGAAGATGACACTGAAAAAAAGGATCATGCAATCTGTCTTGTGGAAAGGGGCCTGGATGAAGGATCGGTGATTGAACTTCAAGACAGAAAGTTTGAAGTCCTTGCCAATCAGCCGGTGAGTTTCGATATTTACAGTTCCAGTTATCGGTCCGGAGACAGGCAGGGTGATGTCATGGAGATAGACGATACCTTTACGTCATTACCGCCTATCCAGACGATTGTCCAGTATGGTAAAAAAGGACAGAAGACAACCATTCCCGTAAATATTGAGGCCAGATACACCGAAATGGGAACCCTTGCGCTGTGGTGCAGATCCCTTGTCAGCAATCATCGGTGGCAGCTTCAGTTTCAATTGCGGGATTCGAGCACCAGGGCGGAACTGGATGATCGGGAAATTTTTGATACAGATATTGTTGAGCGTGTTTTGGAAGAAATCCAACTCGCATTTTCTGATCAGAAAAATAAGGATAAACTGGTTCAGCTGGTTAAAACCATTTCATCCACTCTTGAAAGACCAAAGGAAAAATGGCCATTAAGTGTTATCCGGCAAATGGCAGATACGCTGTTGAAAATCAAATCATCCCGGCAATTGTCCGCCGATCATGAAACCCGATGGCTGAACCTGATCGGTTTTGCCATGCGGCCCGGATTCGGAGACGGATTTGATTCAAACCGAATTCAACAGCTCTGGAAAATTTATCAGACCGGTATGACGTTTTCCAACAATCAACAGGTCCGTTCAGAATGGTGGATCATGATGCGACGAATCGCAGCAGGGCTGAAGCCCGGCCATCAGAGGCAGTTTTTTCAGGACCTTTCTCCTGTCATCATGCCGAAAAAGGAAGGAAAAAGTAAACTGCAGCTCCAGGAGTTTATAGAAATGTGGATGGCTGTGGCCAATATGGAAAAATTGAGCATCAAGGATAAACTAAAATCCGGCCATGTCCTTTTAGCTGAAATTAGAAATAAAAAGTACCGTCCACAGCTTGTCTGGGCGCTTTCAAGAATCGGCGCCCGGGAACTCCTCTATGGTTCGGTGGACAGGGTCCTACCGCCTGACATTGTCTCCTCATGGATCAAAATTATTTTATCAAGAGACTGGAAAGATCAGTCGTCTGTCGGCGCTGCCCTGGCCCAGCTTGCCAGACTGACCGGCGATCACGCAAGGGATTTGAACCCGGAAGTAATAGGAATGGTGATGGAATGGATGCAAACGAAGGGAGGTTTTAATTCTGAAATCAGGCATCTTAAAGAAGTGGTCCCCTTGGCAGCAGCGGAAGAAAGTATGATCTTTGGAGAGTCGCTGCCGGCTGGCCTTGTGTTGCATGAATAATTTTATTTTTTCACCGACTGCTCAAACTGTTCCTTGATGATTACCGAAGAAAGGGGATCTCCCACAGGCGCAATTCTTCTTTTAACCATTTGCTGAAGCCTATAGGGGATCTTGTTGATAAACCATCCGAATACAGTATGATTTCTTAACGTCAGCAAAAACTTCAAGAGTCTTGTTTTAAGGGGAAGATCGGGTGACTGACTGTCATTTTGTCCAGGCAAGGCAAGGTGATTTCTTATCAGATCAATTGACAAACCCATGGTATCTTTAATCTCGCAAAGATCAGATGATGACACATACCCGTCCGAATAACTGAATCCAAATGTGGGAGACTGAGGCTGCTCAACCCATTCGAGTTGTTTTTTTGAAAATTCATTCTCAAGGAGAAACTGCCTGATGGATAGAATAAGATCTATCCAGGCCTGCGGGCTAGTCTTCCAGTCGGCAATCCATGTGAGAGGCCTGTTTTTAAGCCGTTCCGGAAAGGCTCCGATGTTTGGTGCCATAATGGGAAGGGATGCATTTAAAGAGACGCTAAGGGTATAACTGTAGGTTTCCGGCCATGTTGCCGGAAACCAGATAAGATGGGGATTGATCGACTTGATGATGGCAGGGAGATCGTCATCAAGATAAGCACCATGCTGAATCACCCTGTGATTCAGTTTTCGGTAGGCGTAACCTGACAGATGAAATTCAATGTTGCATTGCCGGTGCCTTGCTGTCTGAGCACAAGCTTCAAGATTATCTGCGCCTTTTTCCCGGCTGAGCGCCCCCAGGACAAGAACCCGGAACGGTTCAGCATCTTTTAAGCCATTTATCTTGAGCCCTGGATAGGGATAGCTTTTTTCCCAGTCCGGATGAAAGGCGACAACCGGTTTAAGATCCGGAAAATAATCTTTGAAAATAGCAGCTGTAGAACCGGACGGTGAAAACACCCGTGCCGCGCCCATCAACAATTTTTTCTGTTTTTTTCGCCATGCGTCAAGGGACAGATTTCCTGGTACAGGATAAGCAACCCCGCATTTTTCATCTCTGGTTTCTAGATTGTCACAGAATAACGCGTTTTTGTCGATCAGCGTCGGATTACCGTTGATCAAATAATAATCATGGAGAGTGATGTCATAGGGGATGGCAAGATCATTTGAAAGTTGGAATATTGAATCATGTATCCCGAGAATCTGGTGAATATGTATTCGGCCCACATTTAAGTATTTCAGAATGGTCAGGAGCGCCTCATAATCCTCTGGCAGGGAAAATGAAAGCCTTTCCGTATTTGTTTCGCATCCAAAACAGATCATTGTTCTTCCATTTGAAGACGGGCGAAGTATCAGCGGCCAGATTTGATCTTTCAGGTGTGTGGAAAGCTCTTTAATGTGTTTTTCGGTTCCCCCGCCGAGATTGTGGTTTATGAACAGCACCTTTTGCTTCCGGGATTCCCGAAGGATATGAATCATTGCGTTGATGCGGTATGGCTTTCCCGGATCGTTTGAGATGTGATCCCGTATCATTTTATGATAGTCTGGGTGCAGTCTGTCGATGACGGCCATGGCGTTTTCAATCCGTTTGGTTTTCATGATATCAAAACTGACCCCGCCCTTGTGATAAACGAATGTATCTGCACAAAGTTTATGCCGCCATCCTTTTTTCATGGCCCTCATACAAAAATCATTTTCTTCACCATAGCCGGTTCCGAAATTGCGTTCGTCAAAACAGCCGGTCTCATTCAAACAGGCCCGCTTAATATACATGCAAAATCCCACTGCTGTGGGAATGTCTATGTCCATTTGGGAGTTGGCTTTCTTGAAAATGTGGTCAAGGGTTTCGACCGTCATGCCGTAAACCATATTGTTTTCCGTCAAATATTCCGGAAAACTGCAAATCGTGGCATTGTTTGAGAACGGGGTCACCGTACCAATATCATCTGACCGGTAGGCACATTCGTAAAGCCTTTCAATCCAGTTGCTGGCAACGATCGTATCGCTGTTCAACAGAATAACATCCCTATCCGGATGCATGGTCATGCCAATATTCACGCTTTTGATAAACCCGAGGTTCGTTTCATTTCGAACGACTGTGATCCGGTCGCTGACAGGCAAAATTTTTTCAAGGTAATCTTTGATCCGAATATCAGGGGTGGCATCATCAATGATAATGACATCAACCAAGAGTCCTTTCAGACATGACAGTACGCTTTCCACACAGCATGTCGTGTCTTCAAATCCATTATAGACAGGTATGATAATATCAATCATTGAGATTCACACCCCGATTGGGCAGGCGTCTCATAATCGGCCATGCCCAATGGGAAAAGATTTTTTTTTTGAATGTCTGGAGCTTTATGATAACCTGTTCCTGTTCAGCAAGAACGGTCAGTGCATGACTGTGCATGTCTCCAATTTCCATCATCTTTGCCGTGTTCTTTATCCTTCTGGCATTGGTTTTCTGAAGGGCATCTTTCAATGCTTTTGCAATAGGGTCATCCGGCGTGTCCAATTTCAGGCGGATGGTGTCAAAATAATTCTGATGATCATCCGGATCTGATGCGGTCATTTTCTGAAAGATATCCACTGCCATTTCTATCAGTACGCTGTCTGTTTTCAAAGCCTCTCGTTCAGAAGAATGATGTTTCAAATCCGTTGAAATATCCTGTGTGACATTGTGTCTATTGTCATTGAAAGATTTCGGCCATTTAATGTCAAGGGCATTGGATATTTTTTTTGAAATCCCGTAAGCGTCGGATAAAATTTGGTCAAATGTAACGGCAGTACGCCTTAGCCGCCGGGTATGGTATTCAGATGCGAGGACATAGCGCATCCACAGATAATAGCTGTATCCCCTGTCTATGCCGTCTCTTTTTTCAAGTGATTTGGCTACTTCAACCGGATGTCTTAAAACAAAAATGCACAGAGGTGAATACAGATCTTCAATAACATCCAGCCACAGGGGAAATAGGATGCACAATCTGGGGTCCTTGATAACCGCCAGGTGAAAGTCATTATAATTTCGTTCCAGAATGGTTTTTATATTCAGCTTGAAGGGAGCGACCTCGTCTTTTTGCCACCAGGTTTCCGGAAGGGATTTGATATCATACCATGCGGCATTAAAATGGCTGAGCACGCTTTCGTTTAGGGTCACCACGTCCTTGTCTTCGAAATAGCCTTTCTCATTAATGTCCGGGTCCGGCTGCAACAGGTTTAAAGAGAGATCGGCACCCAGTATATTAAGAAGCCGCGTCGCAGGGGAGGTCCCGCTTCGGTGCATACCCAAAACAAAAATCAGTTTTTTTTTATCTGCCATTCAATCGATCCTCTTTTCCCTTTGGTGTGGAGTTTACATATAATATCTGATTGGGGACTTCAAGGGGAATGTCATCAGCCGCTTTCAGCTGTTTAATTTGTATTTGACTTCCGTGCATGAATCCTTTTATATTTCTTCGCTTAATAAACTTTTTTTCAGGAGTTTCCCATTTATTGGACAATGGCGGTCTCCCAAAAAATCAAATCGTGATACAAAAATAAACTGTTCAAGGTGTCTTGAAATCGATACGAGTGAGACTTTCTTGGGAGGGCGTATGAGAAAAAATATTTTAAAATTTGTTGAATTATGCGCAAGAACTCTGCCGATTCAGGAACCTGTTTATGAGTTTGGCGCCCTTCAGGTCCCTGGCCAGGAAGGGTTTGCCGATTTAAGACCGTTCTTTCCGGGAAAAAAATATATCGGGACAGATATGCAACAAGGGCCCGGAGTGGATAAAGTTTTAAATCTGCATCATATAAAACTTTTTCCCCGATCAATTGGCACGGCATTAATCCTTGATACCATTGAACATGTGGAATATCCAAGACAAGCCATAAAGAATATTCACAAAGTTCTTAAAAAGAATGGATTTATCATTATCAGTTCGCACATGAAGTTCCCAATACATGCTTATCCGCAAGATTACTGGCGATTTACACCGGAGGGCCTTAAAAGTCTTCTCAATCCCTTTGATTCCGTCTTTGTTGATTTCGGAGGTGATTCCGATTTCCCTCATTCAGTTTTTGGTTTTGCCTGCAAGGGAACATTCCGGGAAAATATGATGCAAGACTTTACAAGGGAATATGCAAAATTAAAACATTGGTGGGAGAGTGTTGAAAAAAAACTTAAAGCTGAAAACAATCCCCGAAGTTAATACTATCCTGAAACGCGTCACACCACTTTCCTTAACGAGCGCTTCAAAAAGAGCAATGTCGATCTCCTAAAAAGTTCCAATTTGGAATAATTCTTAATGGAGAAAATATCAGTGCTCGTTAACCTTAGTATATGCGTCAAAATTCTTGGGTGTTTTTTTAAAAATTTACTTTGGCTAAGTTTTAAAATCAATGAGGGGCTTATTTTTTTTGTGGACAAATAATAGAGATTATCCCAAAAAAGGTTTTCGTTTGACCGGCTAAGATCTAAGACTTTTGACCACTTTTCATAAGAAGATATATTTTGGCCCTCTATATCTTTTTCCGATATAATCTTTTTTTTTAACAGGAGTTGTGTAAGGTCTGTTTCCGGAAAGTGAGCAAGGGTAGTTGTATGCAAGTGAAAGGGTTTGGGCAGCCTGAGCAGAAGATCAAGCCCCTCTCTTTTGTCATCATCCGATTCCAGGGGATTGTCCACAATGATATCAAAATGGCAGGATATATTGTATTTTTTTAATATGGCGGCACATTCAACAATTTTATCGTTTCCATTGTGCCGGTTATAATATTTTCTCCTGAACGCCTCTGATCCGGACTGAATTCCCATGATCACACCACCCAAACCGGTTTCACTGAGAAGCTTGATGACATTTTCCTTGGTGGCTCCCGGATGGCAGTAGCATGAAAACTTAATTTTAAAGTGTTTTTTATATTCCCGGCAAAAGTCTTTCAACCAGTCAAAATTTAAAGTGAAGACATCATCGTGGAAAAAAAACATGTTGACTTGAGGAAACATTTTCTTTGCAAGAACCAGTTCCTTCATGACATTCTCGACACTTCTGCGCCTGATAAATTTTCCCTCGTCATGATCATACATCTTTTTAAACACCGTGTTGCAGCAATACGTGCAATGAAACGGGCAACCGCGTGAGGTTAATGTTGAATAGGCAAGAATGGCGTCTGTTTTAAGCTTTTCGAATTCCGGCGCAGGTGTTACCCCGTTTTTATGAATATAGAACTTGTCTTTAACAGAAAGACTGGGCAGAGGGATTGTATCCAGATCCTGTGTCAGCGGCCGGAGCTCGTTTTTTATTATACGGTTGCTGGTTTTGACCCAGAGGTTTTTGATGTTGTCGATTGGGGTATTGTTTTTGAGGTTCGCACATAACGCTACAACCGCTTCTTCGCCTTCGCCCACACAAACCATATCCGCCCACTCAAGGCATTCTTCTGGTCGGATCGAGGGGTGGCATCCCCCCCATATGGTGAGCGCTTTTGTGCTTCGTTTTATTTCCTGAGTAAGCTGGGCTGCAATTTGAAACAATAGAGATCTGACGCTGATCCCTACCAATTGAGGCGATACCTGATGGATGAACTGAATCAACTGGTCGATTTCATCCTGGGATGGCGGGGTTATCGTATTGTTTCTGTTCAGTTTCTTGAAAAAAACGGTTTTAACATTAAATCCTGCATTTTCTAAAACCGAATGCAGGATACAAACGGGGTAGGCGTATAGATCGTACAGGGCGATTAAAAGAACGTCTGTTTGTGCCATTTTTTTTCTCTTTGTAAATTGCGAATATTAAGTGAACGGTTTCACCTGGACTTGAGGCGGATTCGTCCCTTCCTTTTTTATCCCTTCTATTGCCACTCTTAGAACCCATAGTCAATCCTGTTTCTTTTAAAAGTAATCACCGGTTACAGGTTCTTTTCATGCATTGTAAGTTTCTCGTTTCGGATAATATATTTTGCAATGGGTTTACCTATTTGTTATAAGTCCACGATCTTTTTATTTTCTTATGGGAAATCGGAAAAACATAAAAATGAATACGGAAGAAGCAATACTTAAGAAAAAATGGTTTTACAGATTTGAACTGCCCAGTGGAAGGACCACGGAGACATATATTCCCCCGGAGATCGAAGACATCCACCCTACCCGGCTCGCCATGATCAACTCGGCAGTGGATAAGACGTATGGCAGATCGTATCAGGAAACCACCGTTCTTGACCTTGCCTGCAATCAGGGATATTTCTCCCTGCACTTTGCGGAGAAAGGCTGCAAACGTGTTGTGGGGATTGAAGCGAGAGCGTCGCTTATCGAAGATGCTGAAATGATAAAAACCATCAAGGGCCTTTCCAATATATCGTTTCATCAGGAAGATATCGCAAAAGCGGATATGAGCCGATATGGCAGGTTTGATATCGTGCTTGTGATGGGCCTTGTCTATCACCTGGAAGACCCCATCGGTGTCATCCGAAAAGCATCTGAAATGACCGATCGCATGTTGTTGCTGGAAACACAGGTTTGTCCGGGCGTGTCAGGGAATGTGGACTGGGGAACCTATCGGCGGCAGAAACCCATTGAGGGTGTGTTTGCATTAATTGATGAAACCGAACAGATTGGTATTCCATTGGCAAGCATCACCGGATTGGCCCTCTGCCCGAGTAAGGAAGCCGTGATCTGGACATTGAAAAAATTCGGTTTTAAACGGGTCGAGATTGTTCCGGTTCCTGAAGGCGGAAACGAGCAGCTCGTCAGCGGAAAACGCATCATGGTCGCTGCCTACAAAGATTGAATCCGGCTTTGAATGATTTTAAATTGCGGATAATGGCCGGTCTATCGATGGATACGACAACCTAAAACAGATTCGTTTTTCTTAGCTTCCTGGGAATCTTGGTAATTTCAAGCCCTCGCGGCCATTTGTAAAAGAAATCATGAAATTTCTCATCATCGGTGATCCGGTTCTGCCATCCCCAGTTATTTTTCAGGTCAACCTCGTTCCATGGGAGCTTTGAACGCTTGAACGTTTTTTCATGGCTCATGTCAAAATCGAGTTTGTGGAGATGAATCAAACAAAAGTCTTCGTCTTTTCGGGGCATCTGTTGATCGATGCCGTGAAAGCCGATTTTCCAGTTCAGGGGTTTGCGGCTTAAAAGCGTTTTGTCGTACATTTTATTGCGGTACCAGTACTTCCGCTGGGAGAGTACCGGTTTATCGAGTCTAATGGGCGCTTCTTTTTTTTTCAGGTGGATCAGCTCATACCCGATACACTGAACATAATCCTCTTTCAATTGATGAATGTAATCTTTAAGGCTTTTGTATTTTTTGGGATCCACAAGCAGGATTTCATCAATATCCGTGAAGATGACGTATTCATAATACTCGAGAAGCTTATGCTGAACATTTTCTGCAACAAACTGGAACCACTGATGGTCAAAGCTATACGGATATTCAAGCCTTAACCGTCTGAAATGAAATTTCCGGGCTGCATTATCGACACTTTCATCTGATGTTCTGTGGTCGAAAACAAACATGTCATCGCCGTCAAAAAACCTGCCGTAGTAGGTCAGCCATAAAGGTAAGAACACGGGCTCGTTTTGAACCATTACAAAAATAGCGCATTTTTTCTTTTGCCCGTTGGGGAGTTCGCCTGTGATGGTATCGATAACCCTCTTGGTTTCCAGATAGTGTTCATTTGCCGGGGCCGCCATTTGTTTCCTCTTGCCTGATGAAAAAATTTTCTATATGAATATACCGCCGCTCAATCCGGGCACCATAAAACAAGAACGAGAGAAAGTCATCAATAAAATAGTTCTGTGAAAGAAAGACGATCAGATACTGACAATTGAAAAAAACACCTCGTATGGGTTGGAAAAATCAGGGAAAGTTTTAGGGCTAATAATGATAAAACGGGACATCCGGAGAAAACAACATGCAAATAAAGGTTGAGAAAACGGAGATCGATGGTGTGGTTGTTGTCATTCCTGAGGTTTTTGAAGACGACAGGGGTTTTTTCATGGAAGTGTTTCGAGCCGATCAGTTCAGGACCCTTGGGTTGCCCCATGAGTTTGTTCAGGATAACCATTCCCGTTCGGCCAGGGGAGTTTTACGGGGGCTGCATTTTCAATGGGAGCCGCCCATGGGAAAATTGATGCGCGTCACCTATGGCAGTGCGTTTCTTGTGGCAGTGGATATCCGGAAAGGATCTCCCACGCTCGGCCAATGGTTTGGCGCGGAAATCTCCGCTCAGAATAAACAGCAAATCTATGCGCCAGCGGGCTTTGCCAGGGGATTCTGCGTCCTTTCTGATTCCGCGGAAATTCAGTACAAATGCACCGGGGTCTACAATAGCAAAGCCGAATCCGGTATCCTGTGGAATGATCCGGAGATCGGCATAGACTGGCCTATCAAGGAACCGGTGCTGTCAGCCAAGGATGCGGTCGCCCAGCCACTGGCCCAATGGCTTTCCAAACCGGAGTCGGACAATTTTAAATACCAAGGAAAAAGATCATGAGAATTTTAATCGCCGGTGGGGCGGGGTATATCGGTTCGGTGTTGATTCCAAAACTTTTGGAAAGGGGGTATGAGGTCGATGTGATCGAGCTTTTTTGGTTTGGAAAAAACATACCTGAATCCGTGGGGGTGATTCATAAAAATATTTTTGATTTAAAAAAAGAGGATATCATGGGGTATGACCAGGTTATTTTCATGGCCGGGCTTTCAAATGATCCCATGGCCGATTACTCCCCATCTGAAAATTTTATCTCAAATGGTGCCTCCCCCGCCTTTTTGGCATATATATCCAAGAAAGCAGGCGTGAAACGATTTATCTATGCAGGGTCCTGTTCCATTTACGGGTATACGGAAAACGAATTGTATGATGAAGACTCCCCTGCGGTTTCCAACACACCTTACGGAATTTCAAAACTGCAGGGTGAAAAAGCAGCCATGCAGATGATGGACAATGGGTTTTCCGTGATCGCACTGCGTCAGGGAACCGTATCCGGATACAGTCCGCGCATGCGGCTTGACCTTGTCGTGAATACCATGTTCAAGACCGCCTTGAGTGACAATCTCATTACCGTCAACCATCCGGCCATCTGGCGACCGATTTTGGCGATTCAGGATGCGGCCACAGCGTATATCCGTTCGATAGAGGCAGATAGCAAAATTTCAGGGATTTTCAATATCGCATCCGGGAATTACACGGTAGGTGAGATCGGTGACCTGGTCAAAAGCGGGATCAAAAAATATTTGAACCGCGAGCCCCGGCTTCAGATCAACCATGCACAGGATTACCGCAACTATAAAGTGTCAACCGAGAAAGCCAAGAAGATTTTGAGCTTTCATCCCAAACATGACATCGAATCGATCATTGAAGACCTGATCGAAAATAAAGATAAATTCAAGGATTTCACCAATACCCGTTACTACAATATCGAGGTGTTCAAACAGTTGGCCAAAAGCTGATGCCAACGCTACAGGCCAAAGGAGAAAACCGGAAGTTGAAAGTGGCAGTGATAGGCGCGAACGGACAACTGGGAACAGATGTCTGCAAAATGTTCATGGAGAAAGGGGATGAGGTCGTCATGCTGACGCATGACCACATTGACATCGCCGATATGGGGTCGGTTGAAACTGTTTTGGGCGGGATTCTCGCAGATGCCGTCGTGAACACGGCGGCCATGCATCATGTTGAAAAATGTGAAACTGACCCGGTGTCTTCCTATCTCGTAAACGGAATTGGCGCAAGGAACCTTTCCGAGGTGTGCAACAAGACCAGTTCCCTTCTGGTCCATATCAGCACGGATTACGTGTTTGACGGCAAGAAGAATGCCCCGTACGTCGAAACGGACATTCCCATGCCTTTGAATGTTTACGGCAACACCAAACTATCCGGAGAATATTTTGTCCAATCGGTTTGTAAACAATTTTATATCCTGAGAATATCCGGCATCTACGGAAAAAATCCCTGCAGGGCAAAGGGCCTCAATTTTGTAGCGTTGATGTTGAAGTTGGCAAAGGAGCGGGATGAGGTCCGTGTCGTTGATGATGAAATTGTTTCCCCCACATTCACCAGGGATATTGCGGCACAAATTCATCGAATGATGCACGCCGATGCGGCATATGGCCTGTACCATGTCACATCGGAGGGAGCTTGTTCATGGTATGCATTTGCAAAGGAAATATTCGCCATTTCAAAGTCATCTGTGAGGCTCAATAAGGCCAATCCGGATGAATTCCCCATGAAGGTCAACCGGCCCAAGTACAGTGTGCTGGAAAACAAGTTTCTGAAAGAACAGGGATTGAACGTGATGCCTGACTGGAAAGAGGCATTAGCATCGTATCTTGCATGATGAAGGGTGATAACTGCCTGAACGTATTGATGAATAACCATAGCCATTTGGGAGACCCTTCATGATATCCAGCATAAAAAATATACTCAACCGGGCCAGGACGTTGTCCAAAACCAAGTATTTTCTCAATTTCTACTATGGCGAAAAACTGACCCGCCACCCTCTCGATGTCATGATCAAATTCCTTCTGGCCAGGTTAGCGTTTGCCTCCCATGTCCCCTTGCTGCTGCCGAACAGATATTTCCCGGTGCGCATTCGCGGCATCAGGTTCTGGGTTCGTCTGTTCAATTCTCCGGTGACGATCGATATCGCTTTGGGTGTTTACGAATATTGGCTGTCAAAGACGTTTCAGGATTATGTAAAAGAAGGGATGACGATTATAGATATTGGTGCGCACCACGGCTATTACGCACTGCTTTCAGCCAAACGGATGCAGGACAGGGGAAAAATTTATGCGTTTGAGCCTGACCCTGTGAATTGCCGGTATTTTTTAAAAAACCTGAATGCGAATAACATGCAAAGCATTCAGCTGTGCCCTATTGCCCTGTCTGATCAGGAAGCGGAAACCGCCTTTTTCGCAGCCGATGGCCTGGGATCATTGCAGTTCAATCCCATTGTCAGGGCATTCAACGTTGAGCCGGAAAAAATTTCAGTCCAAACCCAGACATTGGACCAGTTCGTCAAAAAGGAAAAGATTGACCGGATCGACCTGATCAAGATTGATGTGGAAGGAAGTGAATTATTGGTTTTAAAAGGTGCCAGGGATACGCTTCAAAAAATGAATGCCAGCATCCTGATGGATGTGGATAGCCGGAACAATGACGAACGGCGAGAAATGTTCGCACTTCTGACAGATATGGGATACCGGATTTACAAGGTTGGAAAAAACATGACCCCGGTAACGGAAGCATCACAACTGATGTTAAAAGCCAAAAATAAACAGTATCAGAATGTCAGAAGTATATACGCAACCAAACTTTGAAACCCAATTTGCGTTTTATTGCAAGTAAAAAAATAATGGAGAATGTGTATGCCATTTTTTAGGCGACCGTTTAAAAAGAAAGTTGTATGGGAAGAAGAAAATATACTCTCGGTGAATAATATCCGGTTTTATATCATGCAAAGTTTGTTGGACAAGCAGCGTGTTGAGTCGACATGTGACCAGTTTTTTTTGTATAAGCCAGCGTGGCTGGTTAAAAAATATATGAAGATATTAGACGCGATCCCAACAAAAAATGTAATGGAAATAGGTATCCTGAAAGGGGGAAGCAGTGCCTTTTATCATGCATATTGTAACCCTGAAAAGCTGGTTGCTATTGAATATCAAGATCAACCAGTGGCCGCGCTTCAAGAGTATATAAAAAAAAAGAAATGCCTGAATAAACTGAAACCTTACTATGGGGTGAATCAGGCGGATGAGAGAGTAAAAGATATACTCAAAGATGAATTCCCAAATAGGGATATTGACGTCGTAGTAGATGATGCATCCCATATGTATGAAGAAACAAAACGCTCGTTCAATATGATATTCCCCTATATCAGAAAGGGTGGCATGTATATTATAGAAGATTGGTCCTGGGCGCATGCACCTCATGATCTCTGGCAAAAAGCAGATGGGAAATGGAGTGATAAGCCAGCGCTCACAAATTTAATATTTGAAATTATTATGGCCTGTAATGGGCCAACCGAAATCATTGATGAGGTGATAATCGATAAGAACAATGCCTTTATTAAAAAGGGGCATGACCGTGCAGGTGTGGATCAATTCGATATCTCAAAAAGCTATTTGACACGAGGTAAGAAATTTGTTCCATTTCTATAGGGGGGATGGATTCAAGAAATGACGTGCTCATCTCTCCTGTCAACAGCCGTTCAAAAGAGAGCCATTTTAAATCATTTATCGATCCAGATTCAGCTGAAACGTAAAATCAAACGCATCAAGGTTTTTAATAAAAGACAGTCCCCCATATTTTTAACGCAGTTTCCACATGCCACCACACCTTCCTTGCCACTTCACCCTCCAATAAATCATCCAGGAACGAAAGAGCCTTTTTACCATACACCGCTGCCGTCTGGATTAACCCGATCCAGGAATGCTTTATTTCGTGTTATCCTCAAACGGGTCAGATCGTTGGCAATTCGTTCCATAATCCATGCGTCGCTTATGTCTGTGCTTCCTCTGACATGTCATTCATTGTAGATGCTTATCGGACGGATTTGAAGATCCAGATCATTTAAAGGCTTTCCAACTCCTTTCTCTGTTTAATCGGGATTCAAAAACCAAACCGCAATGATATTTTTTAAATTTTTTTGAATATAATACTTTATATCTAAATTTATTGTTGACAAAATTAATAGAATATTTTTGAATATTATCAATGATATTCATTTATATTAAATATTTTAATGCAATATTCTTTCGTTTTGTCTAACCAGGATCAAATGCCCAAGGATACTAATGGCCTTTTATTAAATAAATATAATAATTTCGGTTAGAAAATTAAATTTAAACATGGCTCAAAGGAGGTGATTGCCCTATATAGATATAATTTAAATAATGAAACGATATAAAATTGATTGAAATAATTTAAATGTATTCTTCAAAGAAAAGGAGGCGATATGAGTAAATGGCTGTCTTTGTTTTTATCGATATTAATTTTAAATTCTTTATTTCATATAAACGGCTGCGATTTAAACCAGACTTACCAAATTAATGGCAAAATAGCATATAATGGCGTAAGTATTCAAAATGTTAAGGTCAAAATCAGTGGTGATGCGACCGGAACTGCTCTAACCAATTCATCTGGAATATATTCATTTAGCGGTTTAAAAGCTGGCAATTACATGCTTACACCAGTTGGCGTTGGATATATTTTCGAACCTGCAATTAAAAATGTAATCATTTCTTCCTCCAATCCAACCAATATAGATTTTAATGCAACATCAACATCCGATTTCTTTGTACCCAATGATTATGGTGATTTAATTCCACTCCAAGAGAGTATCTGTGGTATTACAACGGATTGGCAGGATGTAGATCAGTACGATGGTACTCTGGGGCCTACACAGAATTTTGTGGCTGTTCATAAATCGCCGGTTGCCCGTCTCGAAATCCCGGTTTTCGGCGGTGGCACTGCATTGTGCACCGGGACATTAATAAGCCCAAATCTTTTTCTAACAGCAGGTCATTGTATAGATGATTACGATCCCAACGGGGGGGCAATCATTGCCAGGTTCAACTTCCAAGTTTTTGCCGACGGTACTGACAGAACGTCGCATACCTATTCTGTTTCTCAAATAATTGAAGACAGGACAAGTGGTTTGGATTACGCCATCCTTCAACTTTCAGACGATCCAGGCCTTGACTATGGTTTTGCCACAGTTGATGATCGATGGCCCAGGGGTAATGAATTGTTGACGATTATTCAACATCCATTTGGCATAGAGAAAGTGGTTGAAGCCGGTAATTATGCCGGGAATAATGGAGCCTATATGCAATATACTGATTTGGATACTATGGGCGGCAGTTCGGGCTCTGGTGTACTGGATGAAGACGGTAACCTTGTTGCTGTGCATACTAACGGGGGCTGTAATTCCACGGGAGGCACAAATCGTGGCCTGTCTATAGTAACGATCGCTCAAGTTTCAAATACAATTCAAGGCATGATAGATAATAATGAAGATATCTGCCATTGCAAGCCCGTTGCTCAATATTGGAATGGAAAGGATCATTCTTATCTGGACATATTTGAGGTTGAAGGAATGTTCGGATACGTCCTTGAGGGGTATGCCTTCTCATTGTGCAAAGATAACCCCCTTAATACGGGTGGGCTTTATAGATACTGGAATGGTACGGACCATTTTTACACTACTATTTATAGTCCTGGCGGTGCTCTGGGATATCAGTTTGAAGACTTGTTAGGATATATTTTTCTGGAAAACCAAGCTGATATACTTCCATTGCATCGTTATTACAATGGTATCGATCATTCATATTTACTTAGCTACTTTCCTGATGGAATTTATGGGTACCAATATGAAGAAATAGCAGGTTATGCAATAGATCAGAGATAAATGTAGAAAATCAGGTGAGGCAAACTTATAAAGTTTGCCTCATTCATATGATAGCAAATAGTTATGTTGCGTTTCTTTATAAGTAATGAATGCCCCTCCTTCAGTGCAACCAATTATTTTGGGAAAACATAAAAAAATTTTTGTAGAAGTATGTGTTCAAACTCTCGCTTTCCTGATTAAAAACGGCAGTTCGATATACCTGTAACTTAAAGTAGATATGGCAATAATGATGAACAATAGCATCGGAATAAATCCGAAAATGAAATAAATGGTATTATCAAGCAAGTTGAAACCGAACAGTGCATTAATTTTTTTCCCAAATACTAATATCGGCCAATGCCAAAGATATATGGAATATGAAATTGTCCCAAGATAGCCGATTGCCTTATTACAGAAAATAGGTTTTACCTTAAGTGGCATCAAGAGCAGTAGAAGCATAATTCCTGACCATGCGATACCTTCAAATACATGCCAGAACAGATAAAAATAATCAGCCTTGTAATAGCCGATACGATTAACTTGATAGAGCAGGCATCCAAGGGCAAATAGGCATAGGAAAAAAATAATATCGCCTATTACGAATATCTTCATCCAGCTTGATTTTTCAAACCAGGATTTAATCTTTTGCCCATGGCTTAGATAAATCGTGGCTGAAATAATACCGATGATGAATAGTGGCAAACGCCCAAGGATACTGTGCGTCAATATAATCATATTTTTCCCTGGAGGAATATGAATTGTTCCGGAGATAAACAATAAATATATAATGGCATAGACAGATAGAATCAGGTAAGTGAGTTTGCGTGAAAGATGCCCTTTTATTCCCATGAAAAATAACGGGAGAATCGCGTAAAAGTGTATTTCCGTTACCAGACTCCACCAGGTGGCGCTGAAAGGATCAAATGTCAACCCTCCTGACCCGGGTATAAACAATAGTGCTTTTACCCCTTTGATCATTAAATCAGAACGGTCGTAACAAAAAATCATTCCTAATGTCACAGCGACACAATATAAAGGCATAATCCTTAGAAAGCGTCTGGTATAGAATTTTTTTTTGCTGACTTGACATCCTTTCCTTCTCTCTTTCAGAAAGGGTTGTGACAGGAGAAACGCGCTTAGTATGAAAAACAATGAGACTCCCGTATGGCCTTCGGCAATAAAAATGAATAATTTCGAAAGCACATTATTAAAGTCTGAAAAATATAATTTGAAATAAAGAGCATATGTGTGGAACGTAAGGACCAGAAGAATCGCTATGCCCCGCAAAGATTCGAGTTCCGTAATATAATTGCTGTCAACTGAATGTGTGTTTTTGATCATTGTTTTCCCCTCGGGGGACGTTATCATACCTTTTCAAAAATAAGGCAAAGTTCTATATTGGAATCATCATTCTTATAAAACAAATCACTGGAGTAAATATCCCGTTAATTCTTGACTTGCAACCCGTAAATAAATAATAAAGCAGGAGGATTTGGATAGGTTTGAATTACATAAGCCCGGTAAATCCGAAATCATATATAAAAGTTCGTGATTAAAGAAAATGGATGTGGCAATCCCTATGTCTGAAATATCAGCCGATACCCAGTTTGATTTGAGGAACTTGAATGATGCTTGAAAAAAAAGTATCGGTCGTTATGGCTGTATATAATGGTGCACTTTTTTTACGCAAACAGCTTGATTCAATATGTAACCAAACCTATAAGAATTTGGACGTCATTGCACTGGACGATTGTTCTACGGATCAATCCGTAGACATTTTAAAGGAGTATCATGAAACATATGGTATTCATTATCAGGTAAACGACAAAAATATCGGGTATCGGAAAAATTTTGAGAAAGCATTGACCCTTTGTGATGGCGATTATATCGCCTTTGCTGATCAGGACGATATCTGGCTGCCTGAAAAAATTGAAACCATGGTCAGAGAAATTGGGAATTATTCTCTGATTTATTCAGACGCAAAAATTATTGATGAGCATGACCATATTATCAGTGATTCTTTTGCCAGATACACAAAAACCGGATCGCTTCCGAAAGAGGAACATCAATACAAAAAGGCCGTTTTTTACTGGTTGGCATTAGGCTGTACGATGTTTTTTAAACGGGAGTTATTAAACGAACTTATCCCGTTTGCCGATGACGGGACTGCCCATGATCGACAACTGTCTATTCTTGCTACAAAAAAAAATAAAATCAAATATATCGAAAAACCGCTCATGCTTTACCGGTTGCATCCACATAATACATTTGGGGTTGCTAAGGGAACCTTCATGAGGGAGTTCAGCCCACGGTTTCTGTTTCCCCTGGAAAAGGAAATCGAAAGAATTCGATTTTATATTGAGACGCATAATTATCCGTCTCAGGAAGACCGACTGTTCCTTGATGACCTCTTAAAGTATTATCAATTCAAAGCAAAGAAACGTATCAGTTTTCAGGCAATGCGGATCGCTTTTCGATATAGAAATATATTTTTTAATGATTTCAATTTTTATGAGAGAGTCTGGTTGATTTTAGGCCACGTTTTACTGTTTGATAGAATATATCGATTCATATACAAGGTCTGAGCACACGCATTTTTGAAAACTTGAGTATTCATTTGGGGAAATGAGTCCACCGCATGGGGAGACCTCAAAATAGCAGACGAGATGTAACCACTTGGTTAAAAGGGGTTGCCATACTTTCAGTTTTGACAAATCATTTTCTTGATGTCTATATTACAAAAGCATTCAGCGGATATGCAAACGGCATTATCTCATTATTTTTTATTATAAGTGGCTGCAATATGTATTTTTCCTTAGAGCAGCATCGCCATGTGAATTTGTCTTCAGTCACATATTTTTTTTTAAAACGATTTTTTAGGATATATCCTTTATTTTGGTTATCTTTTGTATTGGTGTGCGTGTATCATCACAGACTATATCCCGCAGTGACGTTTTTCCTGCCAAACTTTCGGACCATGATCACCTATTGGTTTATAAATGCCTTGATTCAGTGCTATTTAATTGCCCCGTTGCTTTATCTGTTTCTCAGACGGTATGGGGTCGTTAAATATTCAGTGGGTGTTACTATCGTTATATTATTCTTGAATATATATCCTTCATTTTCATCAATCACCAATGAGGTTTTTTTTGTTAAGTATAAATGGTTGTTCATGCTGCATATTTTGCTTTTTGCTATAGGGATGACCTTTCCCCTGATTATTCGGCGTATTGAGCGATCAATGGCAATCGATAACAAAATCGTCATCTTGTCTCTTGTTGTATTTCTTGTGTTCGTCCACCTCACAAGACACCGGGGAATAGTGTCCCCTAATGCTTATCTGATATTTGTACCATTATTTGTATTGTCTGCTCTGTGGTTTTGTTTTTGTGCGATACTAAATTTTTCAATACCATCCTTTCGATGGGTGTTTGTAGGGATAGGCACTTATTCATATTCATTATATCTGTTCCATTTTGATTACTTTTTTTTGTTGAAACGAATGGGGCTTGTTTCACAAAATAATTTCATGAGCATGATGTCCGTATTGATATGTTTCCCAATATTTTGTACGTTTTGCTATTTTCTTGAGACCTATGTTGGCAAAGCGACATCCTTTTTATTATCTAAAACAGACGGTTTTGCTGGTCTTAAAGGAGCCTGATCAATTTTGAAACGACTTTCCAGGTTTTTAAAGCGGCCCAAATTATCCGTCATTGTCATTGTCTATGACATGATTTCCCAGGCAAAAAATACGTTGTATTCATTAAGCCCTGCTTATCAGCAAAATGTCACGGAACATGATTATGAAGTGATTGTGGTGGAGAATGTCTCAAAAAATGTATTAGGGAAGGATGTTGCCTTACACTATGGAAATAATTTTAAATATTTTTTACGGGAAGAAAAATCGAAATCACCTGCCAATGCCATCTGTTATGGCGTTAAACAGGCATGGGGAACTTACATCGCCATCATGATCGATGGCGCAAGAATGCTGACACCAGGCGTTATCCACTATACGTTGGCGGCACATCGCATGACTGCAGGGGCATTTGTCTCCGTTCCGGGGTATCACATCGGTTGTGAACTTCAACAAGAGGCTGTCAAATCAGGTTATGATGAGACCGTTGAGTCCGGCTTAATCAAACGCATCAACTGGCCTGAGGATGGATATCGGTTGTTTGAAATCGCCTGTTTTAGCGGGACCTGTTCAAATGGTTTTTTTAATCCAATTGCAGAAAGCAATTGTTTTAGTGTTCGAAAATCATTATATGAAGCAACCGGTGGTTGTGATTTGCGGTTTGATCTTCCTGGCGGCGGTTTGATCAATCTGGATATCTATAAACGGTTTTGTGAGATGCCGGATATGAAATTGTTTATTCTTCCGGGGGAAGGCACATTTCATCAGTTTCATGGCGGTGTTTCCACCGGCATGCAGCATGATAAGCTTAAAATGACGCTTCTGCCCGAGTTCCATAAGCAATATAGGGAGATTCGGAAGAAATCTTTCATGGCATCGATAAAAAAAGCGGTTTACCTGGGGGAAATATCCGATTACGCACAGCCATTTGTCGCACTTTCATCAGAAAAATTTTTGAATCGCATCAAGGTTTCTGATGAGAAGGTTAAAAATTGAAAAAATAAATCAACATGAATCAGATAGGTGATCAGTCAGGAGATTCAGAATGCACATTTACATGCCGCCGTCTATCAGGCACTTTGAGCCCCGCTGGATGGTTACAAGTGTTTGGGTGGACCATGCGGCTTTTGGATATGATATTGTCAATGCAGTCAAGCCCAAGCTTCTGGTTGAGTTAGGCACATATCGGGGCATGTCCTATTTTACTTTTTGTCAATCCATCAAAGATCATAGCATAGATACACTGGCTTATGCAGTGGATACGTGGCAGGGGGATGCCCACGTGGAAGCTCAGGTGGTGTATGATGCCAAATCATTTGATATGGTATCTGCCCACAATCGGGAGCATTATAGCGGATTTTCGTATCTGATGCGGATGCCTTTCAATGACGCACTGAATACTTTTGGGAATGAATCCATTGATTTGCTTCATATTGACGGTTATCATACCTATGATGCGGTCAGTGAAGATTTTCATAACTGGTTGCCCAAGGTGAGGCCTGGTGGCATCATCCTGTTTCATGACATAACCGCCAGGGCAAAGAGTGACTTCGGCGTATGGAAATTATGGGATGAAATTTCGACGCAGTATGAATCGTTTGCCTTTCATCATGGCTACGGTCTCGGGGTGATCAGAAAGCCGGGTGGCGACAGTCCGGATCATCCTTTGTTGAATTTGCTTTTTCGCGCGAGTTCGGCAGAAAAGGAAAATTTAAGGGCATTTTATGTGCATTTGGGACATCACTTCGCGCTTAAGCGGAAATCCAAGACAGAAAGTTTTTCCCAAATACCGACAGAAGAGGCGGGGCAGAAAGAGCATCCTTCAGCAAATCAGCCCCAATGGAGCGCAGTTATGGGAAAATGGGTAAAACGGCTCATATCCTGATACCTATAAACGTCATTTTATGGTTGATGGTTGAATGATGCCGGTCATCGTAAGAAAAACAGGCAAGACCCATTTAAGGATTGAAATGGCAATTATTTTTCGAGGTCAATGAAGATGCAGTTACCGTCTATTATTGAACTTATTCTTTACAAGTCCTATGCGGAATTGAAGGCTGAAGCCGCTAGATTGTATTTGAGCTTTTTATGGTGGGTCATTGAACCTGTCATTTACATGCTGACGTTTTATATTGTGTTTGTATTTGTGTTTCATCGCGGGGGGCCTGGGTATGTACCTTCTTTGCTTTGCGGCTTGGTCGTATGGAAGTGGTTTGCATCGTCTGTTCAGCAAACGGCAAATTCAATACTTGTCAATATCCGTCTTATTCAACGCGTGTATGTAAAAAAAATCGTTTTCCCAGGCACAACGCTTGTAACGAATACAATTCGATTTTTATTTGTTTTTTTAATATTAGTGGTGTTCATTTCATTTTCAGGCACGCCGCCCACGGTTGCCTGGTTTGGCCTACCGGTCGTTTTGATAGCCCAATTCCTTTTTAATGCTGCATGTGGTGGGGTAGCAGCTATTTTTGTACCCTTTGTGCCGGATCTTAGAATGCTTATTGAAAAATTGCTGATGATGGGTTTTTTCTTATCCGGTATTTTTTTTAATATCAGTCAAATTTCTGATAAGCATCAGAAATATTTTTTATTGAATCCAATGATGGTTTTGATAGAAGAATATCGAAACATATTACTGAAAGGCAACTGGCCGAACTGGCAACGGCTTGGCATCATTATCCTGGTGTCAATTATCGGATGCTTTGTTGCGTATGTCGGGATGGAACGTTATGACAGGCAATATCCAAAAGTGTTAATGCAATGAATCGTCTTCCAACAAAAAAATGTGTTATGCAGCTGGAAAATGTCGGTGTGTATTACGGTCGCCGCCAAGGCTTTTTCCACCAGGACCGTTTCTGGGCGCTTAAAGATATCTCATTTGATCTATGCTATGGAGAAACACTCGGGATCATTGGCAGAAATGGCGTTGGTAAGAGCACGTTGCTTAAAGTGATGGCAAAAATTATTTCGCCCAATGTGGGGAAGATTACACACAATGGGATCAGGGCCTCTCTTCTATCGCTTCAGGCCGGATTCAGCCCACATCTTTCCGGCCGAGAGAATGCCGTCTTGAGTGGCATGTTGCTTGGCATGCGCAGGAAAGAAGTGGAATCAAAGATGAACCACATTATCGCTTTTTCAGAACTAGAGGATTTCATCGATCAACCGATAAAAAGTTACTCATCCGGAATGATCGCCCGGCTTGGATTTGCAATTGCCTTTCAAGTGGACCCGGAACTTTTGTTGATTGATGAAGTGATAGGTGTCGGAGACGCGGCATTTATGATGAAATCAACCATTGCCATGAAAAAACGAATCCGTTCAGGACGGACTGTGGTGATGGTGTCTCATAATGATGCCCTTATTAGTGAATTGTGTGACAGGGCCATTTGGATTGAGGAAGGTGGTGTGCGTGCTGAGGGAAATGTACCCGATATACTTGAAGTATATAAAAAATATGTGGCAAATTATAAAAAGCAAAAATAAAACTCATGTTAAAGACAGCAGAACGACTCTGTCCCTACAGAAAAATACAGATGCCCCTTTCTTCCTTATTGGATGTGTTCGTTCCGGTACAACGCTTTTACGGGATATTTTGAGAATACATCCCCGGCTGGAGTGTCCGGAAGAAACCCATTTTTTTAGATGGGGTGATCCGTTTGGCACGAATCGCTATCTGTCTTTATTAAATAATCCAGTCATGAAAAAACATATAGAAATGGATGGCATATCTTCGCAGGAGTTTGAAGAAATAGTGTCAGCATCCAAAACAAAAAAAGAACTTGCAGAAAACTATGGCAGACTTTTTTTAATAAAAAGAAATAATCCGCATGGCCGATGGTTTGACAAGAGTCCCCAGAATGTCTATGGACTATTGGAATTAAGCGCATTGTTCCCGGAATCGAAATTCATCCATATTGTCAGAAACCCTTTAAATGTTGTATCTAGCCTTCTTGAAGGGAGAGTGATGCCCCCTCATACCTTGAAAGCGTCCATTAACTACTGGATGGAGTCCATGATTATTATCAATGAATATAAGCGCATAGATACGGGCCGACTGTACGAAGTCACTTATGAAGCATTAACAAGGCACCCAGAGCACAAGATTCATGATATTTTGAAATTTATTGATGAAGACGCTTCAGCATTAAAATTCCCCCGTGGAATGGTGCACACTGAAAAAAACAAATATAAAAAATTGTTGAAACCAGAAGACATTACCGAAATCAGGAGGATGTGTGAACCATACATGTCCTGTTATGGATATTAAGGTGTCTTAAATTGAAGCAGATAGAACATGTTATTTTCATTTTGGGAATGCATCGAAGCGGGACGTCTGCTGTTACGCGACTTTTAAATATTCTGGGGGCTGATGTAAGCGATAATTTATTGCAAGGGCATAAGGACGTCAATCAAAAAGGTTTCTGGGAAAACAAAGCAATCATTGATCTTCATGATGAGATATTGGGGAAGCTCAGTTCCACATGGTTTGATTTTCGGAATTTACCTCATGAATGGTGGCTTGATGATGCGATTCGCCCTTATCATAAAAAAATAGTTGATGTGCTAGCCAGGGATTTCAGAAACCATCAATTAATCGTTATAAAGGACCCTCGTCTTTGCAGGCTTCTTCCGATATGGCTTCATGCCCTGGAAAATATCGCCAAACAGATAAGCTGCATACTTGTGATGAGAAATCCTTTGGAAGTTGTCAATTCACTTGTTAAGCGAAACGGATTTGATTCTGAAATGGTGATGCGTCTATGGCTTGCATATGTCCTGGAATCGGAATGCTATTCGCGAGGCCTCCCTCGAGTAATCGTGGAATACAGTTCGATTCTTGCTGACTGGCAAAAGGAAGTGGACCACATATCAAACGCATTGGATATAAAATGGCCTATGGCTATGGATAAGGTTTGTCAACTTATTGCCGAAGATCTGGACTCAAGTTTGCGGCACCATTACGCTGATAATCGTGATCCGGAAAGGCTGGATCACATCGCTCAAAAAGCTTTGACTGTTTATGATCAATTGATTTCCAAAGGGTATCTGGATGACATAAACTTGAATCAATACGATGAATTGACTGGTCGCGACCTGGCTGATCTTGCATATCGAACGAACGTGCTGCTATTTAAAAAATCGCAGCATTTTCATGAGCTTGGCAAAAAACATGCGTCTGCCTTGCGTACGATTCAAGAAAAAAATCAAGAGCTGAAACAGATTAAATCACATTGGGCTTACCGTATTTTAAAACAGTTATTTGTTTTAAAATAAAGTCGCTGAGAATATCTTTGTGTAAAAGGGCCCGTTTCTCAATGAGATGCCATGATATTACGGACATGCCCATTGCACCGATAAGTGCGGTGATATTAATTAACATAGGGCTGTTGCTGCCCAAATAATAAATACTCAATTGTTGAAAAGGAAAGGCATACAGATATAACCCATATGAGAAATCACCATATTTGTCCAGTTTAGGTAATCTGATGTTGGGATGAAGCCCGATCATCAATACAAGATAGGCATAGAATGATAACGATATGAAATGATAATAAGGTGTTTTCCATGCAAGAAATGAAGCGCATCCCAGCATGCATAACCCATAAAAATTTAGCGGAATTTTATTTACATACAATATGCTGCCGAACAGGAATGACAATCCCAGGTAGGCATGTTTGGGGTCCAGTAAAAGCAGAAAATTTTCAGGTTTTGCCACAGACAAAAGTATTAAAATAATGGCCAATAAATTATAAATATAAGACTTCTTAAAAATACCAGCCAGTCCGAACGCTCCCACGATAATATACATCCAGACCTCGATCGGCAATGTCCATAAAGAACCGTTTATGCCTCCCTTCCAGGGTAATGAAGAAAAGACACCAGGCAGGTGGAATTGAATTCTGATCAATGTACAGTTGTAAACCAAATATTTTAGCGTATGCATGTGAAGCAGGTAATCTGTTTTCGGTAATTCTGTTACATGCAGCCCAACTATCAGTGCGCAAAAAATAACAGCGGCTATAAGTGCCGGATAGATTCTCAAAATTCTTGCAATAAGATATTCAATCAAATGACCCCGCCTGATAAAACTGGCGGTTATCAAATAGCCCGATACAACAAAAAAAAGCATCACACCCAGTCCGGGTAGCGCCTTCCTGAAGGGAGATATGGTTATGAGCCATTTTGATATCGGGTCAAGCCAGCCATGCTTTCCAATACATAAATTATAGCCATGACCGAACAAGACCATAAGAGCCGCTATATACCTAAGGGTTCCGATATTATTTTTATGCATTATGTTCAGCCATTAATAATTTATGCGCATTTAAACGCGAAATGAATAAGTTGTCAGGTCGCTTCATAAAATTCGCCATTGTGTGCACGGCAATGTAATCAAAAGTTTTTATAAAGGTCAATAATCATTCCATTTATTATTTGTATAATGATTCTTGAAACCAATGTATTTCCAGCATTTTCTGCCCTCCCTTTTAAAGTAAATTTTGCGGTGGACCGTCAATCGATTTTTTTTTTGATTTTTAATAAAGTTTTAATTGACAAACGATCTCAGTAAGTATATCTCTGCACCGTCACTTCGAGAAGGAGTAACAAAATAAAAGCCGGACATCAGTCTGGCTTGTTTTTTTGATCTTTGAAAATCAGGCAGTGAAGAAGACGGGTTTAAGTTAATTTAGTAAGAGTTTAAGTTAGGAAAGGCTTAAAGGTAATTTTTTAAGTAAAAATATGCGAATAGTTGGCATA
>Ga0180007_10000107_pt1 | contig 147486 bp, 143 predicted proteins | sample MM_PC_MetaG_FD_121122 | JGI IMG/M metagenome (GOLD analysis project Ga0180007, IMG submission 121122) | Groundwater microbial communities from the Aspo Hard Rock Laboratory (HRL) deep subsurface site, Sweden - MM_PC_MetaG | ecosystem: Environmental > Aquatic > Deep subsurface > Groundwater...
AATTAGTGTCTGACCGAAAACCCCTCATTTTTGATTTTTTCGAGAGGGCCGAATCGGCGTTTCGAGTCATAAATCTTGCCTCAGGATCTCCGAGGAGTAGATTTAGGAACTCTTTTATTGTATCTTACATTTCGCTTGTTTTAAATTAGATGTTAATTGGTGATAATTCTCACTGGGGAAAGGGATTAAACTTTAAACCCATCTTGAGGAAGCCTCCCAACAATTGTCCCAACACCGCGTGCCAATAAAAAAAGGGTTACAATAGCAAGTTCATAACCTATTGTAACCCTTGAATTTGCTGGCGCGCCCAGCACGACTCGAACGTGCGACCTGCGGATTCGAAGTCCGACGCTCTATCCAACTGAGCTATGGGCGCGTGAAATTTCATGGGGTGAGTGAAGGGACTCGAACCCTCGGCATCCAGGACCACAACCTAGCGCTCTACCAGCTGAGCTACACCCACCATACGAAACACTGCTACATACCAAATTGCTTTTTCCATTTCAAGAAGTTTTCTTGATGTCTTGTAAAAATTATCAATAAAGTCAAAAATCAGTAAAAAACAAACAACTGTAAACACAATACCACGCATCTACGGCTTATTTAACCATTTGATATATAGACTTTTATGAAAATACTAACCGGGTTTTGAAAAACTTGCTATTGACCGGTTAAACCATCTGTATTAGTTCTAAATCTTTATAAGCATGGCATAACAATTTCTTTTGGCTATTCAACCTGTGGCATGTGAGTGGATGTCCAGGTTTCAAGGAGTTTTCAAATGAACCGTTTCATCATATTTTTTGTCAGAGCGATTTTAGGCGCTTTTTTTGCTGTTCTGCTTACACGATTTTTTTATCCGGATACCAATCCGGTTTATGTGGCTGGGCTGGGTGTGTTCATGGTTTGCATGGCCTATTTTTTCGAATATTTGCGGAAAAACAAAAAAACGTCTTAAGGAGTCCTGAAATTGAAACAGATTATTCTGGGAACAGCAGGCCATATTGATCATGGTAAAACCAGTCTTGTAAAAGCATTGACAGGAACGGATACAGACCGCCTGAAAGAAGAAAAGCAACGAGGCATTACGATTGAACTTGGTTTTGCATCACTTGATCTTCCCAGCGGTCAGCATATCGGGATTGTGGATGTACCGGGTCATGAAAAATTTGTAAAAAACATGGTGGCAGGGGCGACAGGCATTGATATTGTGGCCATGATCATCGCTGCAGATGAAGGTGTGATGCCACAGACACGGGAACATATGGAAATCTGTTCGCTTCTGAAAATACAACATGGCCTGATTGTGTTGACAAAAATTGATCTTGTGGATGAAGAATGGCTGGAACTTGTGAAAGAGGATATATCTGGATTCATGACGGGCACATTTCTCGAAAATACACCTCTTATTCCCGTATCTTCTTCAACAGGCCAGGGTATTCCTGAATTAATCGAAACCCTTGAAGATCTGAGTCGCAATATTCCCGAGAGAATGTCGACCGGTCTTTTTCGCCTCCCTGTGGACAGGGTATTTACAATGAAGGGTTTTGGAACGGTAATTACAGGAACCCTGAGTTCAGGCCAGGTCAGTGTTGATGAAACCATCATGATTTATCCCTCCCGATTGACTTCGAAAGTGAGAGGGATTCAGGTACATAATCAAACGGTCACTACAGCAGCAGCAGGCATGCGCACAGCAATCAATTTTCAGGGTCTTGATAAAGCCTCTGTAAACCGGGGGGATGTTTTGTCAAACCCGGATGCCTTGAAACCAAGCTATCTTTTTGATGCATCCATGCTTTATCTTAAAAGCAACCCCAAGCCTATCAAGAACCGAACCCGTGTGCGTTTTCACACCGGAACGGTTGAAATCATGGGGAACCTGATTGTTCTTGAAAAGGAAACCCTTCAGCCCGGTGAAACAGGTTTTATTCAGCTCAGGCTCGATTCGCCCGTGCCTTGTGTCAAGCACGACCGCTTTGTCATCCGGAGCTACTCTCCTGTAAGAACCATCGGCGGCGGTGAGATATTGAATCCCCTGCCAGCCAAGCACAAGAGGTTCAAACCGGAGGTGATTGAAGGCCTGAAGATCCTTCTTTCAGAGGACCCGGATGGAACGATCTCGTTTTTTGCCGTTCAGGCGGGGTTTTCCGGTGTTTCCTTTTTGGATCTTAAAGTGATGACAAATCTTCCGGATAAAAAACTCAACCAAATCCTGCAGAGTCTGATGGCCACAAAGACAATCCTTCAGATGGACAAGGAAAACAGGATATTTATTCATCAAAAAACCATAGCTGAGCTGACAGGGCTTATCCATGACCATCTTGGAAAATATCACAAGACAAATCCTCTGAAAAGTGCTATGCCCAAGGCGGAGCTTTTGTCCAAATTACCAAAGGGCATAGGTACCAAGCTTTTCAATATCATGCTCAATCAAATGGTAAAAGATGAAAAAATCGCCCAGGAAGAAGACTCTGTCCGTCTTTTTGGTCACAAAATAGCGCTTCAGATTGACCAGGAAGATGTAAAGAAAAAAATAGAAAGCAGATATAAAGCAGACGGGCTTGCGCCGCCATTCTTTCGTGAACTGGCCAAAACACTTGAGATTGATCCTGCTGTTGCGAAAGACGTTCTGATGCTGCTCATCGGCGAAGGCCTCATTATCAAAACAAAGGATGATCTTTATTTCCATACAGATCATATCGAAGACCTGAAAAAAAGGGTTACAGATTTTATTTTGGAAAAAGGTGAAATGACAACACCGGATTTCAAGGATATTACCGGTGTGTCCAGAAAATATATTATACCGTTAATTGAATATTTTGATTCGATTAATTTTACTATCCGGGTCGGGGATACCAGGCAACTCAGAAAAAAAAGCTGATACATTAATTATTTTTTTGATATTTGGCAACAACTCAAGGGAGGAATTATGGCAACACATGAAAAATCCGGTCAAGACAAGAGTGATGCTGCAGGTTTCGGGGGATTTGCCTTCAGCCGTATTATCCTTGTCATTATTATTGCATGTGCCTTTTTATGGCTGGCGCGTATAGGCATATCCTATATTCGTGAGAAAAATATCACCAAACAGATCGAAGAAAAATACCATCAACCCTATGCATCTATAGATGAAAAAATGCCTGTCAATCAGACATATCCCTCATCAGAATTTGATGATTCCGAATCAGTCGGCATGCCTGATGAAGATGGCGGTCATGTTTCATCAACGGGTTCAGGTGCGCAAATAAGCCATTCCAATACCGGCACACCAATGAAAATCGACCCGCCAATGCCTCCGGGTGTTGCTTTTGTGGACGAAACAATCAAACCACTTGACTACGAGCTACATAAACGCTTCTGGGGATGGCGGCCCAATGATATTTTTAGAGTTACCGACAATGTCAACTGCTTCCAGAAAGGTGTCCTTGAAGTTACCCGAAAAACAGCACTGATTCTTTTTGAAAGGATATCGAGAACCGGAAGTACAGTATCTTTTGATAAAAATCTTGAAAACGCCCAGAACTGGTTTATGGTTCAGCCTACCAGATTATGGTTTCCCTTTTTTCAGTCTCCGGAACGATCATATGCTGATGGATTAGAGGAACTTAAAAAATACAGAAACAAACTTCTCATGGGTGAAGCCACCTTCTTCAACCGGGCGGATAACCTGATTCCACTGCTTGAATCCTACAGAAACCTTCTTGGAAGCTGTGATGATGATCTTGTAAAAACAAAAGAGCCTACGGGTGAAACAGTCAGTTCCTTTTCTGCAGACGATTATTTGTACTATGCTCAGGGTGTGGCAACTGCCATGAAGACGATTTTAGGTGCAGTGGAAAAAGACTTTCACTCCGTACTGGTCACCAGACATGGATTAGAGAGCCTTGAGCACGCGATTGCATCTTGTGATAAAGCAGCGCAAATCAACCCATGGGTCGTTACCGAGGCAAGTTTGAGCGGTGTGCTTGCAAACCATCGCGCAAATATGGCAACAGCGATCAGCCATGCCCGATTTTATATTGGTGTGCTGATAAAAACCATGTCCACCTGATCGGTGGTATCAAGCCCCCCTTCACAAACCTTGTTTCAAGGGGGGTTTTACCTTCTCTACCTCTTCCATCAGCTTCACGACAATGGCATCTGAAACCAGAAACCCTTTCCGGGTCAGAAACAGTCTTTCTTTCTTCACGACCAGATAGCCGTCTTTTTCCAGGGAAGATAAAACGTCCCTACATATCCTGATAAAATCAGCTCCGAATTTTTGCCTGAATGGATTGAGCCTTATACCATCACTCGTTCTTAACCCCAGGTATATAGCTTCTGTCATTTCCTGATCAGGTGTAAGATTTTCCTCTTCTTCAACAGGGCGTCGTCCCTCTTTTAAAACCGATATGTATGCTTCAATATCTGTTACATTCCAGAATCGCACTGGTGGAAGAAACGAATGGGCAGACGGCCCAAGACCGATATAAGGCGCACCAGACCAGTATTTATAATTATGTTTTGATCGATAGGATATGCCCTTCGAATAAGAATCAATCCGGGCAAAATTGGATATTTCGTAGTGTTCGTATCCGTTTTGTGTCAGAAATTCGACCAGAATCTCATAAAGTTCCCCCACCTGTTCATCCCCCAATGCACGGACTTCTCCTTTTTCTCTCATTCGGTAAAAAGGCGTGCCCGCCTCATAGGAAAGCATATAGCAGGATATATGTTCGGGATGAAGAGAAACGGTTTTTATGAGATCGGCCTCAAGCGCCCCTCTACCCTGTCCCGGAAGCCCGATAATCAGATCCATGCCGATATTCTTATAGCCTGCATGCCTTGCGCGTTCTATGACTGTTCGCCCTTCTTCAGCAGTATGAATGCGACCCAGCAGTTTAAGATTGGCATCCTGAAAGGACTGTATGCCGACATTCAGCCGGGTGATACCCGCTTTGTAATACGACACTAATTTTTCCAGGCTTACGGTGCCGGGATTGACTTCTATCGTTACTTCCCGGTTTTCAAGAAAATGAAAACATGTTGTGGCATGCTCAAGAATTGAGAGGAGATGATCAACAGAAATAAGGGATGGTGTGCCGCCACCCAAATAAAGGCTATCAAATACAAGTTCCTTTTCGGCATAAAAGGCCATCTCTCTTTTCAACGCATCTGTGAACGGTTTTTCAAGAGAAGTATTTTCAATGGAATAAAAATCGCAATACCTGCATTTCTTTCTGCAGAATGGGATATGTATATAAAGTCCGGCGCACTGGCCCAACAGCGTTAATCCTTTTTGATCTGTTTTGCTCCCCGGCCGATTTCCAGGCCCAGGTCGAGTGCATATCGGTTCATATCCAGAAAATTCTCCGGCACTCTTGAAGACAAAACGCTTACAACCGATTGAGGCTTCACCACATCCGTCAGTGCGATCAATGCCCCCAGCACACATATGTTAAACACGATCGGATTTCCGATTTTTTCCATAACGGTTGCATATAGGGGCAGTTCTCTCTGCCGTGCATCAACTTTGCTTTCCGTCTTTACATATCTGCTGTCTGTAATCAAAAGACTTCCCGGACGGATGATCGGGTTATACATGTTGTATGCAGTCTGGGTCAGGCAGACCAGCACATTGGGGTGAGTTACTTTGGGGAAATCGATGGTTTTTTCCGAAATCAGCACATCACTTCTTGCGGCCCCGCCTCTGGCGGCAGGCCCGTATACCTGGGACTGCACTGCATTCATGTTTTCATAAAGTACGGCCGCTTCAGCCAGAATAATTGACGCGGTAATCACGCCCTGCCCGCCTGATCCTGAAAACACAAGCCTGAATCTTTCCATGCTTTTTTCCCCTATTTCAAAGATGCTTTTGCCATCTCAATGACTTTGTCATACTCATTGCAATATTCCGGTAAATCCTCATGAACAAAAATACCCCGTTCGATCAGCTCCGGATTTGCCTTCTTCTCTTTTGATCCGACAGGCGTTGTATGATCCTTATAAAATGTCATCATGTCGGTTGCGCCGCCCAGCTTGTTTTTCCGGCCAAAATACGTGGGGCACTGACTCATGATTTCCACAACAGAGAATCCCTTATGATCGATTGCATCGGCAAGGATATCAACCATCTGCTTGACATGATACGTGCTGGTTCTCGCGACAAATGTGGCACCTGCCGCCTTTGAAAGTTCAACCACATCAAACCCATGGTCAATATTCATAAAAGGGGCGGTAGTACCTTTGGTGCCATATCCGGAAAGTGGTGAAAACTGTCCGCCGGTCATGCCGTAGATACGATTATTCATGATGATGGCCGTGATATCGATGTTACGCCTGGCCGCATGAATAAAATGGTTGCCTCCGATAGCAAGGGCATCCCCATCTCCCATGGGTACGATCAGTTTCAATTCCGGGCGGTTCATTTTAACACCTGTGGCAAAGCAAAGCGCTCTGCCATGAATCGTATGCAGCGTATGGAAATCCACATAGCCGGATATTCTTGATGAACACCCAATGCCTGAGGTCATGACAATTTCGTTTTTTTTCAGTTTCAGTTTTTCAATCGCCCTTAAAAGATTGTTCAGGACAATCCCATGGCCACATCCCGGGCACCAGATATGCGGGAAAAACCGTTTCCGGATATAATCTTTTACAGCCATATTGGTTATACTCCCTTCCCATGAATCAAGCGCATGATACTCTTGATATCCGTTGGCGTAATCAGCTCTCCATCCACCCGGTTCGCTAGAAACACTTTCTCCGGATTGTCTACTGCGTTTTTAACTTCTTTCAAGATCTGCCCCACATTCATTTCAACGACAATCACTTTCTGGGCAGATGCACACTTCTCCCTGACAATATGGGAAGGAAAAGGCCACAGACTCTGAAGTTCCAGAAGACCAACCCGCTCTCCCCGTGCTCTGCGGTTTTTTGTGATATGAAGAGCGGATCTGGCAGCGGCACCGTAAGATACAAGAACGGTTCTGGCATCTTCCATGAAAAACTCCTTGAACCTGGCGATCTGATGAACATTATTCTCGATTTTATCCACAAGATGCCGGATGAGGCCGTGAACAACCTGGGGATTATCCGAAGGGAATCCCCACATATCATGAAAAAGGCCGGTCACATTATAACGGTGAACACCACCGAAATCAGACATGGGAAGCCTGCCATCTTCCCGGGGCAGGTAAGGATGATAATCAATACCTTCCCCCAGAGAGGTCCTTAATCTGTCAACCAGCTCGATTTCTCCTTTTTCGGGCATCACCAGTTTTTCTCTCATATGCCCGATCACTTCATCAAAAAGCAGTATCACAGGTGTTCTGTAGGTTTCAGCCAGATTGAATGCATCGACCGTGATATTAAATAGGTCCTGGTGATTGGAAGCGGTTAAAACAATGATGGCATGATCGCCGTGCGTTCCCCACCGTGCCTGATTTACATCACCCTGGCTCACATGGGTCGGATTTCCGGTTGACGGGCCGCCACGCTGAACGTTTACGATAACGCATGGTATTTCCGCCATTATCGCATACCCCAATGCTTCCTGCATCAGTGAAAAACCCGGTCCGCTGGTTGCGGTCAGCACTTTGCATCCGGTCAGTGACGCCCCTATTATAGCACAGAGAGACGCGATTTCATCTTCCATCTGAAGAAATTTACCGCCTTTTTCCGGAAGCCTTTTGGAAAGATGTTCACTGATTTCGGTAGACGGCGTGATGGGGTATCCTGCAAAAAAATCAAGCCCCGCATATAATGCGGCTTCCACACAGACCTCATTTCCCTGAATAAATTTGATATTTTTTTTCATAATGGATCCCTGCAAGTTGTGGCATCGACCTTAAGAATGATCCGTTCATTCAAAATGCGTATATAAACACTTTATGTCATTTAAGTATTACATCTATGGCAAGATCAGGGCATCTCATTTCACACATCATGCAGCAAATGCATTGATCCGGCTTGACGGGCACCGCTTTATCTTCCTGGTCGAGGTCAAGAACCTCTTTAGGGCAGAAATGAACGCAAATGCCGCATCCCTTACACCAGTCCCTGTTAATCCTGAGTTCTTTAAGCTCCGGTTTTCCCATTCACCTCATCCTTTTTGTGCAAGCGGATCCGTGGTTATCAAATAAATCTCCGCATCATTTCATCAATCATATCATCCACATTTTCCGATGTAATTCCCATATTCGCGCAGATTCCTTTAACTTTCTCTCTCTCGTTTATATGATTCATATCATCAAGAGAAAAAAACATGCCGATACGTCTTCCCACCTGAAATAATACCTGATCTTCCGGAGACATGCCAAGAAAAGTTTTTAAAATATTCACCATATGCGGCTTGTCCTGCGGAAATTTGCCTTCCACATCCTGAAACAGGTTTAAAATATGATCACTTTTTAACGTACTGGAAATCCCGTTCAACGTTTCAATAAAAAGGAGAATCTCCTTGCACATCAAGAGATCGGTACATTTATCAAATCTGCCACTTTCATAGTCTTTGAAAAGATCGACATGATTAGGAATGGCAAGGGTTCTCAACCGGATAAAATCCGCATTTATCTGATTCAACGCATCTGCTGTTTCCCGTGCATGCTCCTCGGAATAAGACCTTCCACCAAGTCCGGGCATCACATACTCCGAAAGTTCGATACCCGCATGCTTAACTTTCTTCCCGGCCCTGATGTGCATGTCTTTTGTCACACCCTTCCTTACCATCTCAAGTACCTTGTCCGAACCTGACTCAAGGCCGATATGAATTCTGTTTAAACCGGAATCGGCAATGGCCTTCATGTCGCTGTCCTTGATTCGGGCAATGGTATGAGATCTGGCATAGGACGTAATTCGTTTAACCCACGGAAACGCATCCCTGATATAGGTTAATATATCAATCAGGTTCTCGGGCTTCATGACCAGACTGTTTGCATCCTGAATAAAAATGGACTGCATCCCGCCCGAAATCCAGTTGACAGATGCCTGTAACGCGCTCATCTCGGAAGGATCGGCCTTTGAGGCGATTCTATTAATATCCTCCCTTGAGATACTCTTTCCGGCTTCCATGATTTCCCGTAATGGCAGAATAAACTTTTTTAAAGTGTCGATATCTCTTTTTACATTTAAGACCGGGCGAAGCGAGAAGCGCTCACCCTTATAAACAGGGCAGAATGTACAATGATTCCACGGACAGTTTCTGGTGGCGCGTATCAAAAGGCTATAAGCTTCACTAGGCGGCCTGATGGGCCCCTGCTCAAACCCCTGGTAGATTTCCTGTGATTTTTCATTGTTTAATGTCAACAGCCATCACCTCCTGAGAGCAAATTATGAGAGCAAATCCTGACAATGCGAAACATTGACAAAAGATATACACTGATACCCCTAAAATCAAGGAATTTAAGAAAGGAGGACAGGTTAACATCACCTATCCTCGTAATAGAGCCGAATGACGATCAAAAAAAATTGTTCTTTGACAAACCGCATAAAATGGGCATATAGTTACCCCGATTTTCGTTCAAAAAAAATATTCAAAAGTTATCTCAAATCTTCCAGGGGGCCGCGCGATATAAAAGATATCCGTATTTTTTGTCATCTTTCATATATCGTATATATTTGCCTGTTCTTTATTATTTTTAGCCGGAGATCGTTTGAGTTTGAGCACAATTAAAACCATTCTTCTCTTTAGCCTGTTTCTTAGCGTCTGTATTGTGTTATGCTTTGGTCTGGATCTTTATTTTTATTCCAAAAAACCCAAAAACAAGATCCATCAGGAAAAAATCTTCACGGTTGACCATGGTCAAAGTCTTGCCGAGACCGCTTTAAAACTCTCAGATGAAGGATTGATACGAACCCCTTTCAAATTTAAAATGGTTGCCAGAATAAAAAAAAGCGCTAAAAAAATCAAAGCCGGCGAATTCCTGCTTTCCCCTGATATGTCCCCCAATGACATTCTTGATGCATTCATAAACGGACGGGTATTTCTTCATAAAGTGACCATACCTGAAGGCTATTCTATCACCCAGATTGCCGCTATCATTGAAAATGCAGGCCTGGGTTCTTCAAAGGCATTTATTGACGCAGCCAGCGATAAAAGCTTTGCCAGGAGTATGGGGATTCCTTCAGATTCATTTGAAGGCTATCTGTACCCTGAAACATACTATTTCCCGAAAGGCTTGCCGGAAAAGGAGATGATCAGAACCATGGTGAACCGTCTGCGATCGGTAATAACTCCTGAATGGGAGATGCGGGCACGCGAGCTGAACATGTCTATTCATCAAATACTGACCCTTGCCTCCATCATCGAAAAAGAAACAGGAACCGCTCATGAGCGGCCTGTCATCTCATCGGTCTTTCATAACCGGCTCAAGAAAAACATGCGACTGGAATCTGATCCAACCGTTATTTACGGCATATCCGATTTTAATGGCAATATTACCAGAAAGGACCTTAAAACACCAACACCTTATAATACATACCGGATTAAAGGTCTGCCACTGGGGCCAATCACCAATCCCGGCCATGAATCCATTGAGGCGGCACTCTATCCTGACAATAACGATTATCTCTATTTTGTGTCAAAAAAAGATACAACCCATCAATTTTCAACCAATATCAAAGACCATAATAAGGCCGTAAGGCAATACCAGCTCAGACGGAAATAAATCACATGACTGAAACCGAAAAATCATCCGATAACTTTTCAGAAAGGCAAATCGCAGGTCAGCGGCTTATGGTCGGGTTTGACGGCACCCGGCTCAACAGCGATCTTGAATTTCTCATTGGCACACTGAATGTTGGGGGAATCATTCTATTTTCCCGCAATATCACTTCACCGGATCAGATCAGGGAACTGTCATCTGACATTCAGGCATATGCGGCTTCCTGTGGAAATCCGGCTCTATTTATGGCCATTGACCAGGAAGGGGGAACGGTCGCCAGGTTAAAAGCGCCATTTACACTCTTTCCTGAAGGAAACCCCGGAATAAAAACCATAGAGGATGCGATCCGTTTTGCAAAAACAACCGCACAAGAAATGCGCGAGGCAGGACTGAATATGAACATGGCGCCTGTTCTTGACGTTGAACCGGAAGGATTTAAGGGGATCATGCACGAACGGGTTTTCAGAGGCGATTCCCATACCGTGGCAGACTTTGGCCGTGTGGTCATTGAAACCTTTCAGGAAAATGGCATCATGGCTGTAGGCAAGCATTTTCCGGGCATAGGCCGAACCACGCTGGACTCGCATCTGGAACTGCCGTTTTTAAAAACATCTTTTAAGGAACTGGAAGAGACAGACCTTGTTCCCTTCAAACAGGCAATAGAAAAATACGTGGACGGGATTATGCTTTCCCATATTCTTTATGAAGGAATTGACCCTTTATGGCCGGCCAGCCTTTCGGAAAAAATTGCGAAACACCTTTTAAGGGACGTCATGGGATATGACGGGCTGATCCTGACAGATGATCTTGACATGAAAGCGATCCGCCATGACATTCCCACTCAGATTCGGCAAATCATGGCGGCAGATATCGATATCGTACTGATCTGCCACAAAAGTCCAAAAATCGAAAATGCATTTAATGAAATAGTTTACACCATCACGTCATCAGAAAAAAACATGGCAAAAGGAATGGCATCGCTTGAAAGGATTTTGAGATTGAAACGCCGGTTTTCAGTGGCCGCAAATGGGTTTTTGGCATAGCTCAGGCCATGGCTATTTGTGCTTCTTGCCGATTGCCACCCACGACCGGGAATAAACATCATCTCCCCGGTTCGAGTATTCTCCTCTCTCAAGATAATGGTACCCAATGGCTGCAATCATGGCACCGTTATCCCCGCAGAAATCAACAGACGGGATGTGAACCGACATGTTCCGTTTTAATGCTTCTTCCGTGACAACCTCCCGAAGACGGCTGTTTGCTGCGACCCCGCCCACAACGGCAACATGATTGACCTTTTTCTCCTTTGCTGCAGAGAACAATTTAAATGAAAGAACGTCAATGACGGCTTCCTGGAAGGACGCCACAATATCCGGTATCTGGCCCTTATAATCGTCCGGATTAGTCTTGATATACCTGTTCACCGCTGTTTTAAGGCCGCTGAAACTGAAATCAAACAATGTTTTATCCAAAAACGGCCGCGGGAAGACAATAGTTCTCGCATTTCCGGTTTTAGAGAGGTCATCGATCACCCGTCCGCCAGGGTAGCCAAGGTCCAGCATTTTGGCCACTTTGTCATAGGCTTCTCCGGCAGCATCGTCACGGGTCTGGCCCATAAGCGTAAATGATGTGTGAGACGTTACATAATAAATACTTGTATGACCGCCAGACACGAGAAGGGCTACAAAGGGGAATGATGGTGAATTGTTTTCAAGAAATACAGATGAAATATGTCCTTCCAGATGATCCACACCCACCCATGGAATTTTCCTGGCAAAGGAAAACGACTTGGCAAAGGAAAATCCCACAAGAAGCGAACCGATCAGCCCCGGTCCCTGGGTTACCGATACCGCATCAATCTGCGCCAGTGTCAGCCCGGCCCTCTGGACAGCCTCATCTACCACAAAAACAATATTTTCTATATGCTTTCTGGATGCCAGTTCGGGTACAACGCCACCATACTGGTGATGTATCTCTATCTGGGAAGATACAACAGAGGAGAGAACGTCGCAACCGTCTTTCACAACGGCTGCTGCTGTTTCATCACAGGAAGATTCTATTCCTAATACAACCATGTCATTTTGATATTCTCCCGGAATTCTTTTTGCCTGAAGCTCAATCCCGGCAAGGAACGTGTCCTTTACTGCCTTTTTCAATCCAGTTCAATAGTCGTGTAAATGGTCTTATCAACCATTTAAAAACGGTCATCATAAGGCGCTAATACCCTGTCTATGTTAACACCACTCGATCTGAGTCTGGGAGGAATCTCTTTCAACCACGTCCCCGATTATCAGGGATGTTTCACCCATGGCGTTTAATCGCTGAAGAACTTCCTGAGCGGAATCTTCAGGCACAACCGCAATCATCCCAATGCCCAGATTGAATGTGCGCCGCATTTCGCCATCGGGCACATTGCCTGCCTGCTTTAAAAACTGAAATACCGGCGGGATTTCCCAGCTGCCGCTTTCAATCCTGACTTTGCAGGTTTTGGGGATCACACGGATAATATTATCATCAATTCCGCCACCGGTAATATGGGCCAGCCCGTGAACCGGGAGATCCTTTATAATGTGCTGAATGGTTTCAGAATAGATTTTTGTGGGGGTCAGAAGCTCTTCGCCAATGGTCTTACCCAGTTCAGGTACACGGGAATTGATGTTCAGCTTCAAAACGTCAAAACAGATTTTTCTGACTAATGAAAATCCGTTACTGTGAACACCGCTTGATGATATGCCAATCAGCTTGTGGCCCATTCGGATTTCAGAGCCGTCAACGATTTTACTGTCGTCAACAATACCCACTGAAAATCCGGCCAGATCATATTCTCCTTTTTTATAGAGGTCTGGCATTTCGGCAGTTTCACCGCCTATCAGCGAACAATGAGCCTGTTTGCACCCCTCGGCAATCCCTTTGATGATTTCAGTAACCGTCTTGCTCACCAGGGTTCCCATTGAAATATAATCCAGAAAAAACAATGGCTTTGCACCCTGAACAGCAACATCGTTCACGCACATGGCCACAAGGTCGATGCCTATGGTATCATGCTTTTTCATCATGAATGCGATTTTAAGCTTTGTCCCCACACCATCTGTGGAGCTTACCAGTACGGGATTCTCTATATTTGAGAGCTTTAAAGAATAGAGTGCGCCAAATCCGCCGATTTCTCCCATCACGCCCGATCGGGGGGTCTGTTTCGCAATCTGTTTAATTGTACCAACCAGCTTGTTCGCCTTATTGATATCAACACCGGCATCAGCATAAGTCAACGACTTATCACTCATATTTTCTCCCTAAATGTAAAAAACTATCACCTTTTTTCTAACGCATTATCCAATTCAATGAATCAGTAAAATTAGACTGATCACCTCTAAAAGTCAAAACATTTTTATGGCAAACATCTTTTCATTTTCTACAAACCAGAGGATTCTATCCTGCTCAAACCCTAAATTTTCCGATATGAAATTTTTTTGCACAAAAGACAGATGAAAAAGGATTGATCTGAAACCATGCTTGCGTTAATAAGAGATTTCAAGGATGGCTCATGACACGATCTTTCGGGTTAATTCATTGTTAAATGGGATTCAGGGGTTTTATATGGAAACAATCAATATTGGAATTATTGGTTTTGGTACAGTCGGCACAGGTGTCGCCAAAATTCTTCTTTCAAACAGTCATCTCATTGAAAAAAGAATCGGTGTCCGCCTTCACCTGAAATATATTGCAGACATTGATCTCATAACAGACCGCGGTGTCAATTTGAATGATGGCGTCCTGATAAATGATGCAGATACGATTCTAAATGATCCGGATATCCATATCATTGTTGAAACAGTCGGCGGAGACACGTTCGCTAAAAACCTGTTGCTTAAAGCCATTGAAAAAGGGAAGCACATTGTAACAGCGAACAAGGCGCTCCTTGCCAAGCATGGGAATATGATTTTTGAACAGGCATTAAACCGGAAAATCAGTATTGGCTATGAAGCAAGCGTGGGAGGGTGTATGCCGGTGATTAAAACGCTTCGTGAAACCCTTGTGGGAAACAAGATACAAGCCATGCTCGGTATATTAAACGGTACCTGCAATTATATTCTGACGAAAATTGCCTATGAAAAAAGCCCTTTTGAAGCAGCGCTTGAAGAAGCACAGAAAAACGGGTATGCAGAAGCTGATCCCACATTTGATGTGGAAGGTATTGATACGGCACACAAACTGGCCATACTCATCTCCATCGCCTATGGCATGAAAATCAACTTTAACGATATTTATGTCGAAGGTATCTCAAATATCACACCGCTGGATATAGAAATTGCAGAACAATTCGGTTACCGGATCAAATTGCTCGCAATAAGCAAATATAATGGCAACGCTGTGGAAGCAAGGGTCCATCCGACCATGATCCCCATGTCAAATCTGCTTTCCGGTGTGAATGGATCTTTAAACGCCATTGCTATTCAGGGAGATGCCGTAGGCAACATGGCCCTTTACGGTTATGGCGCCGGGATGATGCCCACGGCGAGCGCCATCATCAGTGATATTGCAGATATTGCCAGAGATATGATTTCAGGTGCAAAAATCAGGGTGCCGGCCCTTGGGTTTCAAAACGAACACATCAAAGAAATACCCGTTCTTCCCATTGATGAAGTGAACACGCAATATTACATCCGGTTTGCAGCTATTGACAAACCCGGTGTATTGTCATCCATTTCAGGTATACTTGGAAACCATCATATCAGCATCAAATCCGTTCATCAGAAAGGCCAGAACCAGCAAGGTGCTGTACCTGTTGTCATGATGACGTATAGGGCCAAAGAATCAAACATTCAGGCAGCACTTAAAGAGATCACGGCGCTTCATATTATTGAACGTGATCCCATGCTGATTCGAATCGAAGACAACAATCAAACCATTTAACGGAGATCTTATGGATATAATCTGCTCAGACCTGGAAGGTGTTTTTGTGCCTGAAATCTGGATAAACGTGGCTAAAAAAACCGGCATCGAAGAACTCAAGCTCACAACCAGAGACATCTCGGATTACGATGTCCTGATGAAAAAACGACTGAAGATCCTTGATGAAAACAACTTGAAAATCAAGGACATCACAGACGTCATCGCCACCATGGACCCATTTGATGGCGCTGCTGAATTTGTGGACTGGTTGAGATCCCATGCCCAGCTTATTGTGGTTTCAGATACATTTATCCAGTTTGCAAAACCGCTTATGAAAAAACTGGGTATGCCGACGCTTTTCTGCCATTCTCTCACCATTGAACCTGATGGCCGGATTTCAAATTACAACCTGAGGCAAAGCCGGGCCAAAAGACAAACCGTCCTGGCTTTGAAAACCCTTTATTATAAGGTAATTGCTTTTGGCGATTCCTATAACGATACCGATATGCTGAAAGAAGCGGACAAGGGATTTCTTTTTAAACCGCCCGCAAACGTTATCAAAGAGTTTCCGGAATTTCCCGTTACGACCACGTATGAAGAGCTTAAGAATCTCATCGAAAAGGAACTGACCATCCGGTGAACAGGCTTTAGGGGTATTTCATGCTTCAGATCAGGGAGACAAAGGAGGGCCTCGTTTTTAAAATCGTTGTCCTCCCCAAATCCTCCAAAAACATGATTGCAGGCCTCCACGATGATGCCATAAAATTAAAAATCACGGCACCACCTGTAGACGGTTCGGCCAATAAAATGTGCATCAGCTTTCTTTCAAAAATCCTGAAAACGCCCAAGTCTTCCCTTGAAATCGTTTCAGGCGCATCCGCCAGAATCAAGCAGATTCTATGGCGAAAGGACACCACTCGGGATACGTCCACCCAAAAACAGACAATCAACGACCTGATCAAATAAGCCTTCCATAAATAAACCTATCATGAAATATGTACTTCCTAAAATCGCACCTGACCATTCAGAAACCGGTTAAAGCCGGGGATATGAACAGTGGCACCCGATTACTGAAAATATATTAAAGAACGCTTGACATTTAAAACCTCAAGGGCTATGTTCCGTTTCACAATTGATGCGGGGTGGAGCAGTCTGGTAGCTCGTCGGGCTCATAACCCGAAGGTCATAGGTTCAAATCCTGTCCCCGCTACCAAAGAGATATCAAGGGCTTGGAAGAAATTCTGAGCCCTTTTTTTATTGGGTGAAATTGTCATACCCAACACTATACCCAACATACTTTTTGTTTTTTGCAATTTCCGAGAATGGTTATTATTAAAGGAATGAGAACTTCAAGTCACGGGAAAGGCTTGTGAATCTGATATTTTTTAAGCCAACAAAATATATTATTTTCATAAATCTAAAGAGATAATTACCTTGATAATTAAATAAATATTTCATACCGTGAGTCAAAATGTTGGATTGTTTTGAGCTCCTTTATTCGAAGAAGTGCGCCTGTCTTACTGATAGTTATTTCCGATATGTGGCGCTGTTTTATGAATGTCAATTCCGAAAGCTGCCTTTGCGTAAGACCTTCTTTATGTCTGGCACCGGCCAAAGCGGTTCCATGTGGGTTATCTTTAAATTCCGGGAATGCTTCTCGCCATGGGCTCATAAAATTAACTCAACCCTGAATTCAGTTGCCTTGACCACAGGGCGTACCATGCCCTTTTCGCGAATCAACTCAACGATGCCATAATTTGAAAGGGTCTTCAGTGTTCTTGAAAGGTTTGGTTTTTTTCTTCCAGATATCATCTCAAGTTCTGACAAGGAATCCGGGTGATTATCCTTGATAAGTCTCAACAATTCCTGATTTTGGCCGCTCAATACCTGCCCGAGCGACTCCATGGATTCAAAATAAACCTTGGGTTCATCCCTCCGGGGTTTGTGTTCACCTTTTGCAATGGCGATTGTTCTTTTCTGATAGTCTTCTCTTGAGAGAATGCCTATTTTCATTATTCTTTTACCCATTTATCATCCTCCGATATGGTTGTTGACTGCTTTCCAAAAATCATCAAGGAGCTGGCCTGCTGATTCGAATTCATATGGTTTTACCTTATCCATATGATGCTCATGATCCCATGTGATTTTCCTTCCTGAAAACCTTTTGCGACCTTTGACCTTGATTGCATGTGCATTATCAAACCCGATAACACGAACGTTATTTTTGTCATGAAGGGTTAATGAATATCGAATTCCATGTGGTGCAAAAGATGAAGGGGAAACCCTTCTTGCTTCGAATTTCACCCAATAACCATCTTCCATCATGAAAATTTCACCATCCAAATCAATGAGCGTATCGAGATTTTCACTGTTCATATGTACCATATTATTATCATCGGATGATAATTGTCAATTTAATATTCATCATTTTTTAAGATCAACCACATTCTTTTTCTTGTCCTTCAAGGCCTCATTCACCACATCACCCGCCACATTCGCGGCTTTCTGTAAACTTTCATCCCTGAGGTGTGCGTATCTTTGCGTCATCTGTGGGCTCTTATGGGTCATTAGCTTTTGAAGGGTATACAAATCAACCTTGCCGGAACTGGCCAGGATTGAAGCGTATGTGTGCCTTAATCCATGGAGTGCCCGGAAATCCTTTGGCAATCTTGCCAGTTGTTTTATTTCATTGACCTGTTTATTAATGCATACCCGTTGCCGCCCTCCCCTGCCGGGAAACACATATTCTGATTCTGCTCTTGGGTGTGATGATAAAACCTCCCGTGCTGAATCGGTCAATGGTATTTTTTCATCTTTCCCACCTTTGGGATCAACCAATAAAATAAACCCATCATGAAAATTGATATGATCCCATTTCAGCCGAAACATTTCCCCGCGTCTCATGCCGGTAAACAAGACCAACCTCATCATATTACACGCCTGAATATCTTCGTATGACTCCAAAACGTTAAGAAGGCTCACGAGCTGTTCAGATGTCAAATTTTCGGTTTTTTCATTGTTGACTGTGGGCATTTCAATAATAAAGCTCAAGCCACTGGAAAGCTGTTTCTTGACACCAAAATTAATTATCCGGCGCAATAATTCCAAAATGTTTCTGACTGTTGCCGGGGCTTTCTTTTTTAAGAGTTTCAATCGTAACCGGTCAATATCCAGAGGTAATATATCCCTCGGCTCTCTCTCCCCAAAATGAGGCTCGATGTAATTTTCAAACCGATTCTTGTCCGTGGTTATTCCCTTCAAATTGGGTTGATTGGAAAGGTACGCATCCCACAGTTTGGAAACCGTCCATTTGTTTTCTGCAGCCCGCTTTCTGGCTTCTTCAGCTTCGCGTTTTTCTTTATTGGATAACTGATCACCTTCAATTTTTAAAGCTCTTAATTTTGCGGCTCTCGCGGGGGACATGTCATCCTGAAATTGACGACCGGCTTTCTCGTGAATCTGCTTACCGTCTTTCCGGTACATGATATAATAGATTCTTTCCGGTTTTCCCGTACTGATAGCCTTTCCCTCTATATAGTAGACTCCCGGATACCTTGTTTTATATCTTTTTTGAGCTGGCATGTTGCAACCTCCAAAAGACCCGAAGACCACAAATTATTATTCAATTCTAAATAGTTAAATCTTGAAACCTTCGGGTTGTTGTCTGAAAAATAGTCGTTTCTATACCCAACACTATACCCAACATGTTTTATAAATTTACAGGTATTTTTAGGTAAGTCAATATAAAAATAAACTGTATATTATCTGGTATTTATTAATTTGAAGGAAATTGAAGTAAGTCCAAGGAAAGGATATTTTTCGGGCTAATAACCCGAAGGTCATAGATTCAAATCCTGTCCCCGCTACCAAAAAGAATTCAAGGGCTTGGAAGAAATTCTGAGCCCTTTTTTTATTGGGTTAAATACTGCACCCCGCACGATACCCCACAAACTTTTTGGTTTTTATGATTTTCGGGACTTGTTATTGCGTAAGGGTTGAGAACTTCAAGTCATGGGGAAAGCTTGTCTTCAGCGTTCTTGATAAGTTCGACTTTTTCCGTCCTGATATCATTTCAAGGTCTGACAGAGAAAGCGGGTGCATATCCATGATAAGTCTTAATAATTCCTGATTCTGACCACTCAAGACCTGACCGAGCGATTCCATGGATTCAAAATAGACTTTGGGTTCTTCCTTCCGGGGCTTGTATTCGCCATTTGCAATGGAAACTGTTCTTTTCTGATAGTCTTCTCTTGAGAGAATACCAATTTTCATTATCTTTTTATCCATCTATCATCCTCGAATATGGTTACTGACAGCTTTTCAGAAATCATCAAGGCTGGATTGCTGATTCGAATTCATATCAAATAGACTATTATCATCTGATGATAATTATCAATACAGTATTCATGATTTCTTTAGGCTGCCAACCATATTTTTTTCTTGTCCTTCAAAGCTGCAATATCTTCTCGAACGGGGCAAGTCCACCACGAACAGGGCCACCCATTAAAGGGCGACCCCAGCGCCAAGGTATACCCAGGACCAGTGACCCATTATTCTTTTATCTGGATTTTTTTCAACTACACCCGCCCTTGCCAAAAAATTTCCGGACTTGATTTGTCATCCAAGAAAATGTAATGTCTCATTACGCGGATCCGGCTGAGGCTGCAGACTCGGTAACCGGATATTCCAAGCGCCCATGTGCTCGCAGCCGTGCGAGTCCCATCAATAACCATTCCCCCCAAATAACAATACCTCAACAAATTATCTAAGATAACTTGCAAATCCATGCTTGAAATTTTCAGCTCACGGTGTATATTTATCTTGTAATGCAAATGTCAATACAACAATCCAGCAACAAGAGGAGTTACCATGGCGAAAACAGCAATCATTCAAACCCGTGTGGATCCGAAAGTAAAAAAGAACGCTCAAACAATATTGAAAAAATTAAACCTTTCAATGTCTGAAGCGATTTCCATTTACCTTTCGCAAATTTCCTTAAATAAAGGGATCCCGTTTGAAATAAAAATTCCCAATAAGGTTACGGAAAAATCGCTCACGGATTCCGAAAAAGGGCATGGACTTAACAAGGCTGACTCTGTGGATACGCTTTTTCAGGAGCTTGACAGTTGAACATCCATTACACAACCCAGTTCAAGAAGGATTATAAAAGGCTCAAGAAACAGAACAAAGACATCGACAAATTAAAGATTGTCATTGAAAAACTGGTTGCCGGGCTGGGCCTTGAAACCAAATACAAAGATCACCCATTGTCCGGAAACTGGAAAAGCCATCGGGATTGCCATATCGAACCAGACTGGCTCCTGATCTATCGCAGAACATCCGATGACCTCTATTTGGAAAGAACCGGCTCCCACGCCGAACTTTTCAAATGATGACTGGGCGATAACAATAAGAATGGAAACATCATTGAATCAAGAGGAGATATATTTAAAGGATCTCGGTTTTTCTGCGCCACAATCAACCAAAATGAATATCAAATCTCATTTGATGGCCGAAATTGAAACATTCATCAAAACTGAAAAGCTCACCCAGGAGCAAGCATCAAAAAATAATGGGCGTCAGCAGACTTTCATTCAAACGCCTTTGTAATGATTTCCTGTTCAAGGTCGTATGATGGTTTCCATGTGAATTCATTTTTGAATTTTTTCTTGGCAAATCTGTTACTTGCATAGATTACGTTATCTCCTTCTCCGGGCATTGCCAGAGATGGCATCATATTGATGGCGACTTGCCTCTCTTGATCAAGAAAATTCTCGTCAATTTTTCCTTGGGAATCAAATTGTAAATAACCGTATGCAATACGGATGATTGAGACTGGTTTTCTATTTTCGAGCTCCAAAATGATCTCTGCATACCGGATACGAGAATTCTTATACTGCGGAAGTGACTCTTTAAAATCCCTGTTTCTGATCCTTTCAAAGCGAGCTGCTGGAATTCGTACTATTTTTTCATCTTCGTCAATAAAAAATTGTCTGATACTCAAGCCCATAATAGAAACCTCCTATCGACCTTGGACGGACATTTTCGTTTTTGTTACCAAAGCGCCAGGCCTTTACGCCAGAGATTCGCTTCAGATTGACGGCGTTTAATTAATCCGGAGCCTGAATTCCACAATCTTTTCATTGAAATGATCTGGTCCTCCACATCGGCAAGGATCATTTTCTGCTCATCTTTTGAGCCCTCTTCCTGGCTTGCTCTGGATAAAATGGACTGAATGTTTTTCATCTCTTTTCGCCGGTCACCGGTCAAACTGGCACCCCGGTTAAAAACGATGCTAACCAGAACGGAACGACATAATTCAGGTAGATGCCCGAGAGAAGGATAAATAGATTCCGTCTCTCTATAAAAACGAGGGAGTGTTTTTTCAGCAAAAACCGGCCATGCAGATTTGAACGGAACCTCAATGCCACGCTGGCGCAGTTCATTTACACGCTTTTTTGTGCCTCGTTTTCCAATGTCTTTAGCCAGTTCATCAATGGTATCTTGGAGAAGATAATCACTCCATGTGGATCGAAAATTTTGTTCCGAATTCCACTTCAAGTCATATCCGACGCCGATAGTGATACCGCTTGCCTCACCTGGAAAATGAGGCCATCTTGTATTTGTTTCATAATAGGTCAAGCCTCCGGTTTCTTCCAGTGCGATAAACGCCAAACCATTGGTTGGTAATAAAGAACTCGGCTCAGGTCTTGATTCCAGCCAGGTCCAGAGTGAGCGGTTTACGATACCAGTCACTGGTTGATTCGCAACATCCTGGGCGTAACAGATACCCTTTTCTGTTGCGAGCCCAAAGTCGCCATCCGCATTCAACATCGCGCCTGCGCGGTTCAGCAGCGTTTGCAGGAGAATTACTTTTTCCCCTTTTGCCCCACGCCTTAACTCGGGATATATCATATGCTTTCTCCATTTAGAGGTGTCACATGTTTCTTGCTTGCCACTATATACGTTTAATTTATCATTTTGCGGCAGGTTGAGATAAAATTGACCCTGCCATATTTTAAAAGCAGGCTTCATGGGGCAGAATCAAGACGATACGTCCAGTTCAAGCAACATACCCAGTTCTGCATCAAATGACGCAATGAAATCTTTAATTTCCTTTCGGGTAAAATCCGCCTCGGGATATGAAAAATTCATATTTATTCTGCCGTTTAAACTGGTTAATGTTGTAAATATTTTATGGTGGGGCACAGCATCTATCAGCTCAATAACCTGAGCTTTGTCTCCATGGGAATTTATTTTATCAATATTGCCACCCGTTGACAGTTGGCATGAAAACTCCAGCTTCCCTTCCCTTTTGGCATTGACAATGCCCCGGACAATATTCTTTTTCCCAATAAGCAGCCCCAGTCTTTCGCGCAGCCATGAATACATGAATTCCTTATTTTTTACTTCCATGATTCGATCATTGAGTTGATATTTGATTTCTTTGAGTATGCTTTTTTTATTGTCCCAAAGATTTTTATCAATATTGATCAGATTTGCTTTCACATAGTTGCCGAATACGGGTGGATTTGTTTCAAACAATTGCCTAAGGCCTATGGCCGTTAAAATAGAAATTGTATTTCCATCTTCCTTTTGATTATATTTTTTCGCAATCGTACAGACCAGTGCGGTCATGATAAACGTTGTCAGGCTCACATTGAGCATTTTTGATTTTTGAAGAACGGTTTTAAGTGGATGCACGGACAGATGTTGTTTAATATTCGAGGTTCCAAAATAATTTACCTGTCTGGATGAAATATTTACAATTCTGTTATCCCTCAATTTTTTTTCGATCATGCGAAATTTTCTGAAGGATTTATAGAGTTCCAAAGGAAGTCTATAATAAGGTTTCTTTAACAGAAATGGCCAGATACTTCTATTGTCAACTGGATTTAAAGGCGGCCTTTTACCATTTAAATAAGCCATCAACGATTCGATCATGTGCATAAAACCAATGCCATCAGAAATGAGATGATGAATCGATATTAATAATACGGGCATATCACCATAAGCCAGGTATCTGATCCGAATGGGCAATCCCTGTGTCAACCCCAATGGTTCATTAAAAATCTGCCTTCTCATTTCAAGATAATCTTCTGAATCAGGGTCCAGATGACGCATGACCCGAAATACCTGATCGAAAAGCGTCTCAAGTTGTCTATCCGTGTCATCAAAAACTTTCAGCTTGTAGGAGAACAGTGTTGGTACCATGATAGATCGAAGCTTGGGGTATATGGTTAACATATACCGCATGGCATTTCTAATATCTTCTTCCGGCTGGAACGTCTTGAATCTGAGAGTAACCAGCATGCTTATAGACGGAAAAACCTCTGCCATGGAATGAAATATTAAATCCGTTTGTGAAAGTTTGATATAGCGTTGCGGTTTCAATTTTCCTCTGTTCATTTTTCAAATTTTATTTTCAGAGACTTTATCATTTGATTTGTCATTTTTTCAACCGTAAATTTATTACCCCCCATAATTGGTAATCATAGGGGGTGCAAATTCCATTGACAGGTTAAACTTGTCATCATAACATTCCGGGCAGATCGTCCAATTATTATTTTCAAAAAAAATCCGTTATGTTTAACGAAAGGCATGCATGTATGAAACATATCGGGATTGACGATCTGAATTATCAAACCGGAAAAAAAAAGGAAAACCCAAAAAATGACCCCTAATACCTGGCACCCGGGAAAACTCATGGAAACATCCGGAAATTATTGGAAAACATTCACACTGCATACGGCAGTTAAGCTTGATGTTTTCTCTCTTATTGGTGAGAATTCCCTGAAAGCGGAAACTCTCACCGTGAAACTCAAAGGAAATTCAAGAGCGGTAACCATGTTCTTAAATGCCCTGGTGGCCATGGGATTATTACTAAAAGAGAATGACCATTACAAAAACACATCCGAATCGATAAAATTCCTTTCAAAAAATTCACCATCCTATGTTGGATATATGATCATGCACCATCACAATCTGGCGGAATCCTGGCTTAATATGGATCAAACCCTTATAAGCGGCAAACCGAACCGGGAAAGGTCTTCTCATTCAACAGAAGCCCATCGGGAAAGCTTTCTTTTGGGAATGTTCAACAATGCCATGTCCATCGCGCCGTCACTTTCCGAAAAGCTCAATCTGTCCGGGGTAAAACGCCTCCTTGATCTTGGTGGGGGGCCCGGAACCTATGCGATTCATTTTTGCCTGGCCAATCCCGGTCTTATGGCGTCTGTCTATGACCTTCCCACAACACGGCCGTTTGCTGAAAAAACAATCGGCCGATTCGGATTATCTGAAAAAATCGATTTTATTGAAGGTGATTTTCTGGAAGATGAGTTTACTGAAATCGGGCAGTTTGATGCTGTATGGCTTTCTCATATTCTTCATGGTGAACGTCCTGAAAATGCGGAAAATATTATTCAGAAAGCCGTATCCGTACTGTCACCGGGAGGGAAAATATTCATCCATGAATTTATTCTTGAAAACACCCTGGATGGCCCTCTTTTTCCTGCACTGTTCTCTCTTAACATGCTTCTTGGCACAGAAGGCGGACAGTCCTATTCGGAAAAATCATTAAGCGATATGCTTGTGCGCCAAGGGGCAAAAGACATCAAACGCCTTGACTTCATCGGCCCCACTGAATCCGGTATTTTGTCAGGCATGATATAAAAAGGGCACGGACTGTGGTCCATACCCTTTTTGTGTTTCTGTCTTCTGGAATATTTTGATTTATCCCGAAAGCCCTGGGTTGGCTTTCCTATCGGAATCCGGCCCACCCGTGGCTTAAAATCGGATTCTTCCCGGTTTATGACAATTTTTTTCTTTTGTTTTCCCATACTTAAACGCCTCCTTATCGTTTCAAGCCTGTATCTGCCTCCACCTGGCGTATCGACAGCTCATGATTTAGTGATTTATCTTATAAAACCGGAATGCTGTCAATATTTCAGGCGATCTTTATTCCAACCAGCCATAAATATACATATACTTTTGATTTTATTGACTTTTAAATTTCATGAACGTATTTACTAATCAGCGTTTATTTTTTCAACCAATATGTTGACAGGAAAACAGTAATCGGGTATTAGGGAACCATAACATTCACTTCATGAAAAAAACTTGGTCCATATGGCAGGAACGTCTGAACACAGTCATATATTTTTCTGGACAGACAACAAAGCTGTTTGTCCATATTATTAACATATTGAATGGCGCATGAGGAGGGGAAAATGTTTAAGGGTTTTTTCAAGCTGTTTATGGTTGGTATGATGTTAACCGCGCTTGGGTGTACAATTTCAGGTACAGTTACAGATGGTGACGGAAATCCCATGGAAGGTGTAACCGTAACATTGACCGGTGCATCAGAACAGGTGGCAACAACAGACGCAAATGGTAAATATTCATTTGCCAATCTGAATCAGGGCACATTTACCGTCACACCGTCTTATGATGAGGTCGTCTTTACACCGGAAAAACGAACCGTATCCATATCGCTGAGCAATTTAAGCGCCATTAATTTCGCTGAATATATTCCGCCAGAGCCACCGTTGTACGATCTCACAGGATCTTTTCTCGTAAAGGCGACGAGCCCGGTGGCGCTCAATGCCGGTGGAGGACCGGTTGTCATCAGAGCATATATTGAACAGATCGACAATGAATTTACAATGACACTTACTGACTATGATGATGCTGTAATTGAAGGTACGATTGATGGTGCAGAATATCTGGCAACGACGATGCCGGCAAACTCGATTCCGATGACATTCGGTACTGTAACGTTAAATGCAAAATTCAAAGCGCTTTCCTTTACTGCTGACAGCGACTACAGTTTCACTGGTCTTGCAAAAATTACCGCAACCTATCTGGGTATTGCCACGACCGATAATAATGTCACTATTGAAGCCTATAGTGAGGATATTCCGGAATAATCTGGTTTTTAGAAATTTTACCGACTCACGCCATCCCCTTTGAAAAAAATACAATCAAAGGGGATGGTTTTTCAGTTTTTGGTGATGATCAGTCACCCAAAGGCCACATATCACTTGTTACCGATTCTGTAAAATAGCAGAATCGATCCCACGAAAACTCCTTTTTTGACACCGGACACCGAAGGATGACCTTGCGATCACTCACATCTGCCACTTCCCAGTCCCCCTTTCTGGGTCCGTCTTCAATATGAATTTTCTCACCTGTCTTAAACGGATAAGGTTTAAATTTGACAACCGTGCATATCGCCATAAGATGCTTCTCCTCAAATATGATTTTTATTACATCAGGCTCATACCACATGATAGGTAACAAACCGATCCAGGGATTTTATGGCTGAACGGATGTTATTATAAACCGGCAATCCCTGTTCTTCGAGGATGGATATAAATTCCAGGTAATGCTGACCGCCATTCACAGAAATGACCATCGGCTTATCGTATTTCCGGCTGAGTTCCACCAGCAGGTTCGCGAGCCCATCCCTGTCATGGCATAACTCCGGTGATGTTTTGAGCGTCACTGTATGGGGCACGATCGCCACAAAAACAGACCCCACATTTTCATCCTGCAAAATCGCCTCAACAAAATCCGCATACATTCTGTCATCTGCCATGGGTGAGATATCGAGAAATGGAGAGCCCGTATCCACAAGCCCGAAGGTATTAATTTTTTTCAAACGCCTGACGGTTTTTTCGTTTAGCTCTGCCTGCTCCAGATTGATCAGTTCGTCTGCCCCCACTGTGGATTCAAACCCGGCATTCACCACACCTGCCACTTTGTTGTTAACCGGTTTTCTGCGATGAAGAAGCGAAAAAATCTGAACAAAATTATAATGATCTTCAATATTTTCAACCAGTATCATACCTGCCTGCAGACAGGCGGCCCTGAAAACATCATAACTGCCGGACATGGAGGCTGTATGGGAAGCTGCCGCTTTTGCACCGGCATCTGTTTTACCGGCTTTATAAACGATGACAGGCTTTTTTATTTTCCCTGCAATCTGAAAAAATTGGCGGCCTTCTCCACAATCAAGCCCTTCAATGTAAAGTGAAATCACGTCAATGTGCCTGTTTTTAGAAAAATACACCATAAAATCGGTGATTTTCACATCATACTTATTGCCAAAACTGACCACGGCCTTGAACAGCCTCGAATGTTGAAATTTATCGAGCGCCGTCACCGAAAAGGCGCCACTCTGGGTTAACAGCAACGCATTGCTGAATCGGGAATGCCTGATCTCAAGTCTTTCTTCTTCTATAAAAAGCGTATTCAATCCCCGGCTGCGACCCTCCGGGGCAAAATAAACCCCCATGCAATTGGGGCCAATAATGCGAAGATCCGGAGGTTTCACCGCATCGATACTGTGTTCAAATTCCCTGTAATTCATGCCGGATGGAATACCCGGAATCAGAATGACGGCTTTGGGGGCGTTTTTTGCGGGCAGGCTTTTGATAAAATCAATGAGATAATGTTGCGGAGCCGCATAAACCAGCAGGTCAACACTTTTTTTTCCGGTTTTAAGACAAGCATTGAGATTTTCAAATAATGTGTACGCCTTATCCCCGATAAGTATCTCTCCGCCCCCGGGATTCAGCAAATATAAATCGTCTCTTCCCATGTCATGAAGAAGCTGGGCGATATCCCGACCCAGATTAATCTTTTCCAGGTTCTTTGAAACACCGGCAATGGCAATACCGGATGGTTTAAAAAATCCTTCGAGATTTTTCAGTTTAATCTCAGGTACTGTTTTCGTGTTTTCGCTATAGGGCATAAATTCTGCAAACCCGTCAATGGCGACAAACCGGTTATCTTCCGTGATAATGAATGGATTGATATCCATGGATCGAATGAGATAGGCCGGCTTTGCTTCTGCCACAAAGGAGTATTGATATGCCAAATAACTCAAAATGGACATGGCCTTGGCGTAGTATTCAAGATATTCCGGGTGACCGTTCTCCTCAAACTTATGCCTGATGTTAAGTGTATTTACCATTTCCAATGCATAGGCATAATCAAAAGGAGGTAAAAAAAGATTCGCCGGATCATAGTATCGGGAAAAAAACTCGGCATCATTCCCGCCTTTGCTCATCATAACCACCGGCCCAAAAGCTGTGTCTTCCTTTATACCGATAAATACTTCATTCCCCAATGCCTGTGTGTGCGGGAAATATTCTGCAATCAGGAACCCTTCTATGGAGGGTTTCTCGCCATTCTTGTAATGATCAATGACCGTCCGCTCCATTTCTTTCATGGTAAACCGGATATACCGGACGTCTTCATTCCGGACTTTTCTGACACCGCCTGATTTTTGTTTGTGTACGATCTCCTTTGAAACGATTTTGACGACCACATGACGCCCGAAATGGTTTAAGCAGCTATCATCCAGTTCATCCGGGTTATGCACAAATTTAAAACGGGGAATTGCAAGGCCTGCAATATCAAGAATGCCATAGACCTCGTGTTCAAACAGCACGTTTCTTCCTGACTGATGGGCAGTTTCAAAAATCCGGTTGATTTTCCGGGTCTGTTCTTTTGAAAAAAGCATCATATCAATCAAACCGGACGATTAGTTCATCTGCGGTTTTTCGCCATTTCGCAGGCATAAGGGTTTCGCCCTGTTTAAAATACCCGACTGCGATCAGAAGAGGAACCCAATAGTTGTCAGGGATATGAAACGCCTTTTTTACGCCTTCAAGATCAAATCCATCCATGGGATGGGTATCCAAACCCTTGCTTTTTGCAGCAAGCATAAGTGTCATGGCAAAAAATCCCGCATTTTTGGCTGCAAACGCAAGTTGCCGTTCAGGTGTGGCGCCATAAAGCCCTTCTCTTGCCCCCTTGAACCATTCGCGCTGACTTTCCTGCATACTGCCGGCCCGAATCATTTCCTGAAAATTTTTTTCAACAAACGGGTGCCCCTCTTTCCATCCATGCCTGTCAGCAAGAACAATCAGCGTCAGGGGTGCTTCTGTCACCTTGGGCTGGTTCCAGGCGAGCTTTTTAAGCGTTTCCTTTTCCGACTCCTGGTCTACAACAATCACGCTCCAGGGTTGCAGATTAAAGCTGGACGGTGTTTTAGCTGCCATATCGAGAACGGATTTGAGAAGCTCATTTGATACTCTTTTGTCCGGATCAAAAAAATTGACCGAACGTCTGCTATTTAATACGTCATTAAAATTCATGCTATACCTCCACAAGTATTTGGGAGAACAATCGAAAAAAAGATGTTCCCGTAAAATGTCATTTTAAAAGAATCTGCGTTTTGTTTACGCACCAGCCCGGCCATCATCACATGGATCATCCGGATTGCCGATTCTTGCATGTTCCGGTGTTGAAGCAGATGTGCAGACATTCAGGCCTGAAGCCTGTTTTGTCAAATGATCCTGAACCACGCCAATAATGGATTCATAATCCGGCTCATTTGAAAGGTCTTCAACCAGTTTGGCATAAACAACCTTTGAACTTTCGCCCAGCACAATGACAGCTCTTGCAAGAAGGCCTTTCAGTGCGCCTTCGGCGATTCTCAAACCGTAACTGTTCCCAAAATCCCTGTTCCTGAGTTCCGAGGTTGAAATGACATTCTTAATGCCTTCAGCTTCACAGAAACGGTTATGGGCAAACGGCAGATCAAGCGAAACGCTCAATACTTTCACACCATCGAGTTTTGTGACTTCCTGGTTAAACCGTCTGACAGATGCCGAGCATACAGGGGTGTCCACACTTGGAAAAACATTCAGAATAACGGTGTGTCCTTTAAAATCAGCCAGTGTCACATCCTTCATATCTGTTTTTGTCAAAATAAAATCAGGGGCGTTATGTCCCACTTCCGGTAAAGGGCCATTGGTATTTACGGTATTTCCTCTTAGTTTGAATGTTGCCATGTCGCTCTCCATTATATTTATTCATTTAATCATATTTTAAGTCATTATCTGGGCAGGTAAAAATGCCGGCCTAACCCAATAATCAATTCCTGCTTTACTGACAGATCAAAGACATCAACAACCGTGCCAATCGAGTAAAAACATGTTTTCAATAAAAATTTTACGATAAAATACAATACGTTAGGATTTAAATAGATCAGTTGGTTTATTGAGTGAATCGGACAGTAACTGTATCATGATACAAATGGGTATCACGCTGTTTTAATCTGATTTGTACGGGATAAAAATTTTAAAATCAAGTTTATATTTATCTAAGGAAGGTTTTGTTCATTAAGGAAAGGCCTGTTAAAAAAAATGATCCACGGGGAATGATCAAGTCATCCCCCGTTCATATTATCCGAGTACAGATGATTTCATCGTATCAAGTCCAATGCGGTCAAGCATCGTCCCGACACGCTCGCCTTTTTTGGCGTTTTCCTTATAATAATCAACAACCTTTTTAATCAGATTGATGGCATCATCATCTGAAAGACCTTCCGTTAATTTATCGGCCAGCCTGGGCTTGCTTGCCCCTTTGCCGCCGACCAGCAAATCCCAGCCGTCTTTTTGCCCCACAAGGGAGATATCCTTGATACAATTTTCCGCACATTCATTCTTGCAGCCACTGACACCCATTTTGGTTTTGCTGGGCAATTCCATGCCATGATAAATTTCATCGAGCATCATTCCCATTTTAAGACTATCCTGCTTTCCAAGCTGGCAGAATGTTGTGCCCGGACAGGCTTTTATGCTTCGCACACAAAGCCCGACCGCATGACCGGTGGACATCCCCAAGTCCTGCCACACCCTATCCACATCTTCTTCCTTGATACCTACAATGGCTATTCTTGCGGCACTTGTAATTTTAAGTGCTGCAGCCTGATATTTTTCCGCCACATCGGCCAAGATTCTTAATTGACCCGGTGTAATCACGCCACAAGGCACATGGGGCGCGATGGCAAATGTTTCCTTATCCCTTTGAAGGACAGCACCTTTTTCACCATTTTTAAGCGTTGCCATTAGAAACTCCTTACGTGTCATCTGATTAAAAACTCATGCATGATGCGCCTTTTTTTAGACGGTCATCATTGACAACAAACATCACCAAAGCGAAGAAACCTATCAAATAATCGCGATAAACTCAAATTGTTATTTTTGAAATCAAACAGGTATGCTGCGAATATCGGCAGTCCCGACACGATCGTTATTCAATTCCACATATGCGTAATTCCCTGCGCCTGAGGGGCCGGGATTTAAAATAACCGTATCCTTTATATAGTCTTTGCCTACAGATTCATGAATATGGCCTGTAAAGCATACGAGAGGTTGAAACCGGTCGATAAATGCCCTTACCGTATGGCTGCCCACATGAACGCCCGTACTTATTTTATCGGTTGTGGTCTCAAAAGGGGGTTGGTGAGAAACCATAATGAATGGCGTGCTATCCGGGAGATCATTTTTTGCCTGAACAAGACAGGTTTCAAAATCACCTTCAGGCATTTCATTGGGCGTATTAAATGGCGTGGGTAAAGACGCGCCAACGCCCATGATGCCGATACCGTCCTTTACCACGCCTTTCCCATGAATGGACAGATTTTCAACGGTCAGATAATCGTCTATATCCTGATAATCGCAATTTCCGGACACTGCAAGGACATGGGGGTTGATTTCCCGGATGGTGTCCAATACCTGTTTTGCAACATCCCGGTGTCCGAAATGGGTAATATCGCCTGTCACAAGTACCAGATCCGCATCCCGGATAATCGCCTCCATTTTTGAAAGGACGGCAATCCTGCCGTGTATGTCTGTGAGGCTGATAATTTTCATTTGTTTTTCTCCGGTTTAATGCATTTTTCCTAGAGTCACTCTGATTTTTGACCGGTGAATGTGTAATTCTTCGTGACGGTCGATTTTTCCGTGTCATCAAAATCCCAGGTTTCTTTCAGCGTGCCGTCTTCAAACTCATCTTCTCTGGTCAGTGTATATGTCATTTTTGAGGTATAGGTTCCCGGACTGAATTCATCCTCGCCGCTTTCTTCATCAGTGTAGTATTCAAAAGTGTCTATCGTGTAATGACTAAACGTATTGACAGATCGTGTGCCGACCCATCGATACCACGTGTCTTCGGGATCAGCATCTGAGCGTGTAAGCGTAAAGGTATCATCCGATGCTGTGGCAAGCACGTAGTCAATGATCTCCTCGGCAAGGTCATCGCTATTCTTGAAGGTGAATTTCCATGTACCTCCCACATTGATAAACCCCTGATCGTTACTTGAGTTATCCGTATCGACAGTCGTGGCAAGAAAGTCATCGCATGATAAATTTTTGGCTTCCAGCGTAAATGTTCCATCAGAATCAAGTGTCAATTCAAGGGTTATATCCTTGTCATCATCAACGGTTAATTTCCATGTTCCTTCAATGTCTGACGAAGAGCTGTCTCCCTTTCGCTCCCAGGTCGTCTTCTCGCCAAAAAAATCTGAGTCACTCGTAGCTGGCAGCGTCATCTCTTCCGAGCCTGCGGATACGCCTTTAAACTGAATGATTTCTTCATCAAGTTTACAGTCTTCCGGGAAATTCGAATCATCTACATCCAAAATCAAATAATTTGAACCACTTATATAATCGTATATATAATTGCCGCTCGCCTCATAGACATCATCGTCCTTCAGTTTGATGCTGCAGCCTGAGACAAAATATACAATCATCATCATTAATAAAGAAAGCCCGATAACGGGAAATAATCTTTCTGTGTGTTTGCCGGATGTCATAAACGTCTCCACTTAACCTTTCATTGAATGAGAAAGCTGTTGTCAAAATTGTTTGTCATGTTAGTGAATAGATTCAAGGCACGGAAAAAAAGGATCGCTCAGTTTTTAACAATCGGGGCGCTGATGTCTTCCGAAACCTTGCTAATGGTATGATTTCTGATAAAATAGTCAAGCCAAAAAATCTGGTGATCGGATAATTCCTCAAACTCGACTGAAAATCGTCTGGATTTGGTGAAGTTGAACGGGTTCCGGTTCGACATATCGGTTACCGCAACCATTTTGGCCCTGAACTTGAAAGGGACGACATTAATATTAAGCTCTTCATCATCAACAATAATGGATAATTCTGCGGACTGGAAGAATTTGGTCTTCTGATCTGTGCTTTTGAAGGCCATGCCGCCCCGGCTGACATCAAGTATCTGGCCTATTTTTACAGAACTGGGGCCGATTCCTGCAAATATATTTGCCCGCACCTTGTATCTATGGTGCTCACGGCGCTCCTCGAAATTTTCAGATAAACGCATTCAAAATCCTTTAAGTATCGATTCAGCGTACTGTATGAATAAAACAGAGGCAAAACCAAATTACTTGGGCACCTTTATATTGGAAATAAACGAGCCTGTCAAAGAGAATCTTCACCCACCAGATGTGATTAATTAAATCACAAAATGCAGACTCAAACCAATTATTTATAGTAGGCTTCGAATGCAATAACGACCTGATCTCCGATAATAAACTTCGTAAAAATATCAAACCCCCAGGAAATTTTGACCTGACCGTTTGCCAGAACCTCAATGCTCGAATATATGCCGTTAACCGAAACCACATTCTCATCATCCAAAACATCGAAATTCCACAGACGCGTATGAACATTGAATTCAGATTCCCATTGCCACATGGTGGCACTGCCGGATCTCAATACTTTCTCAAAAATTTGATCGGCATCAAATGTGGCTGACATACCATCATCATCAATCGTAGCTGCAGGACCGGTATTGGTTGTGGGAAAACGATCAATGACCGCTGCAGGGTTAATATTATCAAAATGCCGGACTGTCAGGTAATAGGGATTCCCGCACCGCGCTCCCTGACGATTGATGCACCCCACTTGAATCAGGTTGCCATTCAGGAATTCCGGCTCTCCCACAAAATATTCACCCGGCAGGATTAGGTTGACTTCCGTGTCAGCACCCGTACCCTGAGGGTCAACAAAAACGAGAAAAAGTGTAAAATGAGACGCCATCACTGTGACCGTATTGTCAACTGTATCCACATTGGAAATGGTGACCGCCTCCCATCCATTTCCTGCATCATTGTAAAACAGTGCACCGATACCTGTTTCAGAGAGATACGTGCCATCAATAATGCCATCATTGTCATTATCCTTGTACGGCAGGGTTATCTCAACCGGAATGTTGAATAGAGTGCCATCCGGGCCGAAATCGATTGTCCGGGATGCCTGAATGTAATTATAAGGCAGGTTGACCTGGCTCTCCAAAGCAGACAAAGTCACCTTTTTATCTTCACTCAATGCACCCTCGGGGATATTTATGCCAACACGATAAAGGGTGCTTTCCGTATCTGTAATCGAAAGGTGGCCACCTGAAGGCCCAACAACCAATTCAGCCCCATATGTTTCCTGGCTGCCTGAATCGTTCTTTTTGGAACCTGTTGAACAACCAAAAACAACCGATAGAAAAATCAGAATCGCAATAAACGTAATAAACGTCCTGCAAAGATGTGCCGGGTTAGGCTTGCATTGAAAAGCACTGAAGTCCTGTATCATCATTTTTCTTAGGGATGGGTTGTTGGTTTTTAAAAAGGAAATGAAATAAAGAAATTAACCATTAATTTCTTTTAACTTTTTCTGGGTCTGATCTATCAGTTTATCCATTTTCTGCTCTGTACGCCTGATCAGCTTATCCATTTCCTTCTCAAAGCGCTCGAGAATGCCATATTCATCTTTTTTGGTCTTTTTAACATTTATAGTTTTCATGCACAATGGATAAACGCTACAGTTATGGATGGTTTATCATCCAGTCCTATCAACGGTAACTGTATCTTCTCCGCCTCCTTTTCAACCGTCTCATTACCTCTTTTTATTAACACAGATTTAATAGACGACCAAGCAGTTAAACTTTTTACTCAAACTATAATCTAAAGTTATTTTATTGTCAAATTATTGTATTTTATAAGGATTTCAAGGGAAATAGGCAGGCTGGGTCAAAATTTGATGGCATGTGCGTATCTGCAGCAATAAAAAAGGCAGCTTAAAGCTGCCCTGGAATCCATGAATTAAAACTGGAGGCGGCTTCCGGATTTGAACCGGAGATAAAGGCTTTGCAGGCCTCTGCCTTACCACTTGGCCAAGCCGCCATAAAAAAAAATGGAGCGGGAAACGGGATTTGAACCCGCGACTTCAACCTTGGCAAGGTTGCACTCTACCACTGAGTTATTCCCGCTCAACGAGAAGTTTAACTATCTTTTCAGTCCGCCTTTGTCAATAAAAAATTCATGATTTAAGAAGTTTTCTGAAATTAACAAAGTAATCCGCGCCCGACCATATTGTAAAGACAAGCGCACACCAGAGGAAGAACATGCCAATGGCACTAAAATTGATTCCAAAATAAGAAAAATGGATCAACAGCGGTATAATCGCCGCAATCTGAAAACCGGTTTTATATTTGCCTAGCATGGATGCGGACGCATCTTCACCACTGTCCGCAACGACTACCCGAAGTCCGGTCACGGCCAGCTCTCTTCCGATAATGATGCAGATCATCCATGCAGGCACCCAGTTATGGGACACAAGCATAATCAATGCAGAGGAAACCATCAGCTTGTCCGCCAGCGGATCCATCATTTTTCCGAAATTGGATACAAGCCCGCGTGCTCTCGCATAATACCCGTCAAAATAATCTGTGATGGCTGCTGCGGAAAATAGAAGTGCGGCCAGAGCCGTGCACAGCCTGTTGGGAAAGATAAGAAGACCAACAAAAAGAGGAATGGCTGCCACGCGCGCAAGGGTGAGTATGTTGGGATGGGTTATCAGATTGATGGTACCTTTATTTAAGATCATTTTCTTTAATTTGGCGGATCCGTTTATTTGTTTTTCTTTTCCCAGTCACTCAAAAAAGCCTTAATCCCTTTATCTGTTAACGGATGAGCCGCAAGTTTTGAAAGCACATCAAAAGGAATCGTTGCCACATCTGCGCCCATGAGGGCGGCATCCAGCACATGAATCGGATTTCTGACACTTGCCACAATAATCTCCGTTTCATACCCGTAGTTGTTGTAGATGTCAATGATCTGCTCAATCAAAACCATCCCATCCTGAGCCAGATCATCAAGGCGCCCCACAAACGGACTCACATAAGTCGCCCCTGCTTTCGCGGCCATCAATGCCTGGATCGGGGAGAAAACAAGCGTCACATTTGTGTTGATCCCTTCATCAGAAAGAATCCGTGTGGCCTTCAAGCCATCTGTGGTCATGGGAATTTTAACGACGATATTATCGCTGATTTTTGCCAGGTCCCGTGCTTCCCTGACCATCCCCTCAACATCGAGGCTGATGACCTCCGCACTGACGGGGCCGTCCACAACCGAGCATATTTCTTTAATAATATCAATAAACTCACCTTTTTCTTTTGCAATCAGTGACGGATTGGTCGTAACCCCATCGACCATGCCCATACTGTTCGCCTCCCTGATCTCTTTTATGTTTGCCGTATCAATAAAAAACTTCATCTAAAACGCCTCCTGATCGTGTATTCTTCATCTATTTTAATGTGGACAAATAGCCATTCTTACATTTTTCACTGCAAAAATAAAGATCCCTGCCGTCTGCTTTCAAGTGCACCCCTTCTCTTCGGGGAAAATATATTTTGCAATAGGGATCCTGGATCATCAGATCAGCTGAATCTTCGCGGCTCCCCTCTTTTTTTCCTGACACCTTTTCCGGGTCAGTAGAAAAATTCGAAAGGTACCATGATTTAATCGCCCTGTATAGAAGATACAACATTATGAAAAAAATAATTCTGCTCATTGATACAGTGCCATCACCTTTTGGCCGGGATCGGTTATCGCCATCAACAATTGCGCCATCTCCTTTTTTAAAACCGGATGTTCCATTCCGGCATCTATATCACAAAGAGGCTGCAAAACAAAACGCCTTTTATCCATCCGGGGATGCGGAATGATCAACTCCGGCATGTTGATTACCTGGTTACCGTAAAGAAGAATATCCAGGTCAAGCACGCGCGGGCCGAACCGGACGATCTTTTCTGTTGTGCCGGCCTCTTTTTCAATGGCTTTAAGTGCATGAAAAAGGGCTATCGGTTCAAGGGAGGTTTCAATTTTAACCACACCGTTGATGAACCAGCTCTGATCGGTGAAGTCAACAGGCTCTGTCCGGTAAAACCTGGACCGGGCAATAATTACCGAAGGTGTATTCTGTTCAATCGCATCGATCCCTTTGTTGCAATTCAACAGCTTGTCACCGATATTTGATCCCACACTGATATAACACATTTCCATAGGGCATTCAAAATTCGAACTGAACGGTTGCCGGCAAATTCCCTTTCATGCCATTATCGGAAAAAGGCGTCACCTTATATATATATCTGTTACCGGCTGAAATGGATTCTCTGAACGCATATTTTGATTCACTGCCGTAGCGAATCTCGGCAATACGCCTGAATTTGACCGGGCACCCTTCACAGAGGCCTTCAGCCAGTTTCAATTTTGCCCGATACACAAAAAACCCTGAAACAGGTATTTCTTTTTTGCCTGCTTTCTCCGTAAATAACCATGAAAGGGTAACGATATTTCCATCAATGGCATAACTTAATTGTTCCACAGATGGCGGATCAAAAGGAGTGGGCGGCACAGGAAGGGTTTTCTTGCCGCAGCTTGCAAAGAGTCCCACTGAAAGGCATACTATAAAAAAAAAACCGGTGACAAACGCCTTTTTCCGGATGGTTCGTTTCATGATTTTTTTAATATGCCTTTCGGTCCTGTTTGATTCTTTTTTCAGCCACAGTGATCTGGTTCCTGACACTTTCACTTGCGGTGCCCCCTTTTGAAATTCTCCGGTTGATCACCTGATCTGTTTTCAGGAACTCAAAAATATCCTCAGAAATCAATTCTGAAAAAGATTTTATTTCGTCTATAGTGAGGTCGTGAAGTTCTTTTTTCTTTGACAATGCATAGGAAACGGCCTTTCCGGTGACACTATGGGCTTCCCGAAAGGGCATGCCCTTTCCTGCCAGATAATCCGCCATATCCGTGGCATTGATAAAACCCGTGGTAGTCGATTTTTCCATCCGGTCCTTGTTGACCTTTATGGCCGGAAGCATTCTGATATAAATGTCAAGGCATGCTTTTAGTGTGTCAATCGCATCAAACAACGGGGGCTTGTCTTCCTGCATATCCCGGTTGTAGGCAAGAGGCAATGACTTCATCATCGTTAAAACGGCAAAAAAATCTCCAAAGACCCTTCCTGTCTTTCCCCGGACAAGTTCAGGGATATCGGGATTTTTCTTTTGAGGCATAATGCTGCTTCCGGTCGTAAATGCATCGGATATCTCGATAAAGGAAAATTCGGCGGAAGACCATAAAATCAGTTCTTCTGAAAAGCGTGACAAATGCATCATGGAGATACTGGCAATTGACAGAAACTCGATCATGAAATCCCTATCAGACACCGCATCCATGCTGTTTCTTGAAATTTCAGGAAACCCAAGAAGAGAAGCCACATAATCCCGGTCTATGGGATACGTGGTGCCTGCGAGAGCAGCACTTCCCAGGGGCATGACATTGATCCGTTTCAGTGCATCCTGAAGCCTTTCCTGATCTCTTGTAAACATTTCATAATAGGCCAGAAGATGATGGGATAAAAGGACGGGTTGCGCCCGTTGAAGATGGGTATATCCGGCCAGAACAACGCCCTGATGCGTTTTGGCCATGGATACGATCACACCCCTTAACTCAAGGAGATACGTGATGATCGATTTCGTTTCATCTCTCAAATACATTCTCACATCCAGGGCCACCTGGTCGTTTCTGCTTCTGGCCGTATGGAGCTTTTTGGCCACATCACCGATTTTTTCGGTAAGACGGGTTTCGATGTGCATATGGATATCTTCAAGACAGTCATCATATTGAAATCGGCCGTCTTCTATTTCCATTTTTATTTCACCAAGTCCATTGACCATCAACGAGGATTCTTCTTCTGTGATGATCATTTGTTTGGCAAGCATCCGGCAATGCGCCTTGCTTCCTTCAATGTCGTGGTGATACAATCGACTGTCCGTCCGTATGGAAGACGTGAATGCTTCCACGCATCGGTCCGTTTTTTCGGTAAATCTGCCTTCCCAGGGTTTTTCAGCCATTTTCACTTTCCATGAATTTTAACAGGATCATCCAATCACTTTTCCGCCAATTTCCGGATTCTCAGCCTGAGGGAATTCAGACGGATAAACCCTTCCGCATCTTTCTGGGAATAGACCTTATCCCCTTCAAATGTGGCAAAAGCCTCATCATAAAGGGATTTTTCGGATTTTCGTCCCAGAACATAACAATTCCCCTTGTATAATTTCATTCGGACCACACCGGTCACATGTTTCTGGGTCATGTCGACCATGTTCTGAAGCAGTTCCATTTCAGGAGAAAACCAGTAACCGTTATAAATCATTTCCGCATATCTTGGGATCAGTGAATCCCTTAAATGGGCCACTTCCCGATCAAGCGTGATCGATTCCATGGCAAGGTGGGCCAGCCTTAAAACCGTGCCCCCCGGTGTTTCATAGACGCCTCTCGATTTCATTCCCACATATCGGTTTTCAACAAGGTCAATCCGCCCTATGCCATTCCTGCCACCCAGGGTGTTCAATTCTTTTAGCAAGACTGCAGGTGACATGGTTTTTCCATCGATGGCTACGGGATTTCCCTCACGAAATGCGATTTCGATGATCTCCGGTTTATCCGGCGCCTTTTCAGGAGGAACAGACATGGTATACATGTCTTCTGTGGCTTCTTTCCAGGGATCTTCAAGAACGCCCCCTTCGTAACTGATGTGGAGAAGATTTCGATCGGTGCTGTAGGGTTTGGAAGGGGTTTGCGGTACGGGAATGCCGTGTTTTTTGGCAAATGCCATGAGTGCTGTCCGGGAATTCAAATCCCACTCCCGCCAGGGTGCGATTATTTTGATGCCCGGATCAATGGCCAGATAAGACAGTTCAAAACGAACCTGGTCATTGCCCTTTCCTGTGGCCCCGTGGCTCACCGCATCTGCACCTTCGATTTTGGCGATTTCCATCTGGCGTTTTGCGATCAAAGGCCTTGCAATAGAGGTTCCCAGAAGATACTGCCCCTCATAAATGGCATTGGCACGAAAAGCCGGAAACACAAAATTTTTTACAAACTCTTCCCTTAAATCATCGATATAGGCTTTGGACGCACCGGTCTTTCTGGCTTTTTCATCCAGTCCGTCCAATTCTTCCTCCTGCCCCAGATCGGCTGAAAACGTGATGACCTCGCACTGATAGGTTTCGATCAGCCATTTCAGAATAACGGATGTATCAAGCCCTCCGGAATAGGCAAGCACAACTTTATTGATATTTTTCAACCTCATTCTCCTTTTATATTCTTCTTGAGTATCAATGTTTCAAGGATCGCCTTATGCATGTGCAGCTTGTTCTCGGATTGATCCCATACCACGGACTGAGGGCCTTCAAGCACTTCCTCCGTAATCTCTTCCCCTTTATGCGCGGGAAGGCAATGCATGACAATGGCATCCTTTGACGCTTCTTTTAAAAGTTTCTGATTGACCTGGTAGGGCCCAAGAATTTTTTTCCGCAAAGCCACCTCATCCTCCTGGCCCATGCTTGCCCATACATCTGTATAGATAATATCTGCATCTTTTACGGCAGCTATTGGATCCGTCATCAGGGTAATCGTCCCCACGCCTGTCGCTTTTGCGTTTTTGATCACATCCGGGTTTGGCGAGTAACTTTCAGGACAGGCCAGAAAAAGATTCAACCCCAGAATGGAGGCTGCATTGATCCACGAATTGGCGACATTGTTGCCATCGCCCACCCAGACAATTTTCTTTTCCTTATAGCCACCGTGAAACTCAATGATGGTCAGAAGATCACTTAATATCTGACAGGGATGATACAGATCCGTAAGGGCGTTGATAATCGGAATGGAAGAATATCTGGCAAACTCCTCCACATGATCCTGGGAATAGGTTCTGATGGCAATGCAGTCCAAAAATCGTGACAATACACGGGCCGTATCTTTAATCGGCTCGTTCCTTGCGATCTGAAGGTCACTCGTGCTCATAAAAACAGGCGTTCCGCCCAATTGGATAATGGCAGCCTCAAAAGACACACGGGTTCTTGTGGATGCTTTTTCAAAAATCATTCCCAAAGTTCTCCCGGTCAGTGAACGATCGAGTATCCCTCTTTTATACCGTTGCTTGAGATCAAGCGCCCTGACAAACAGCACTTCAAAATCTTCCCGTTCCAGATCAAGCAGGGTTTTGATATCTTTTTTCACTTTTTCCCTCTCTGTTCCAATATCAGCCAACTATTCCTGCTGGCATCAAATTATTTTTATTCCAGCTTTCCCAATATATCATCGAGACATTCAACAAGCCGGTCAATTTCTTCTGTTGCAATCACCAAAGGCGGAATAAACCGAAGTATCTTATCCTGAATACAATTAATGATAAACCCTTTTTCATAGCATGACTTTACAATATCAACGCCTTTTATTTTTAATTTCAATCCAAGAAGAAGACCTATTCCTCTGACATCTTCTATCACATTATATTTTTCTTTTAATGACATAAGCTGTTCTTTAAAATACGCACCCGCTTTCCTTCCGTTTTCGATGACCCTGCCTTGGGATAAAATTTTTACAACTTCAAGGGCTGCCGCACAAACCAGAGGCGTTCCGCCAAAAGTGGATGCATGAGAGCCCGGCCCAAATGCTTCCATCACATGGTCCTTTGCAAGCATGGCACCGATGGGCAGACCATTTCCCAGTGCTTTGGCAAGCGTCATGATATCCGGCGCGATGCCAAAATGCTCATAGGCAAACAACTTTCCGGTTCTACCCAGACCGGTCTGGATTTCATCAAAAATCAAAAGCGTTCCCGTATCATCACAGAGTTTTCTCACCTGTTTTAAATAATCCGGCGCCGGCACACGGATACCCCCTTCGCCCTGAACAGGTTCCAGCATCACCGCACAGGTGACAGAAGGATCCAGACGCGACTTAAGTGCTTCGATATCATTAAACGGCACATAATCAAACCCTTCGAGTACTGGCGAGAATCCCTGTTTGATCTTGTCCTGGCCTGTGGCTGTAAGGGTTGCCATGGTTCGTCCATGAAACGATTTTTCCATGGTAATGATCCGGTGCCTGCCTTTTTCTCCTTTGTCCGAGTAATATTTTCTGGCAAGCTTGATGGAGGCCTCATTTGCCTCTGCACCGCTGTTTGCAAAAAACACCCTGTCCGCAAAACTTTTCTCTGTAAGAAGCGTCGCGAGTTCTGTCTGGGGAATCGTATAATAAAGGTTTGACACATGGACCAGTTTTTCGGCCTGCTCTGAAATGGCTTTTGCCACACCCGGATGGGCGTGTCCCAGATTACATACCGCAATACCTGCCACAAAATCGAGATAAGCTTTGCCGTTGCTATCCCAGAGTGTACAGCCGCTCCCTTTTTCAAAAACAATCGGAAAGCGGGCATAGGTCTTTGCAATGACCTGATCGGATTGTTTGATTATATTTTTACTCATGCGATAATTTCCGTCCCCACCCCCTCATCTGTCAACAACTCCAGAATCAGGGCATGTCGTTTTGTACCGTTTATGATATGGGCTTTCTTTACACCGGAATCGATGGCTTCCCGGCCACATTCAATTTTGGGAATCATGCCGCCTGTGATGACTTTTTTCTCGATCATGGATGGAATCGATCCCACGGAAATGGAAGAGATCAGTTCGCCGGCAGATGACAATACCCCATCGACATCCGTCAGAAGAATAAGACGTTCCGCACCCAGGGAAATGGCCACTTTGGATGCCACCAGGTCTGCATTGATGTTAAAGGTTTCTCCCAATTCACCATACCCGACAGGTGCGATGATCGGAATAAACCCATGTTCGGCCAATGTATTTATTATCCCCGGATTAATATGGGTCACTTCTCCCACAAGTCCGGGATCTATGATTTCAGGGGGTTTGTTTTCTTCCGCCTGATGATAGATTTTTAATTTACGGGCCTGGATAAGACCGCCGTCCTTTCCGGTAAGCCCGACCGCTTTCCCCCCCTGCTGATTGATCTGGGAAACGATTGATTTGTTCACCTTGCCACCCAGAACCATTTCAACCACATCCATGGTCGGCTCATCTGTCAGGCGCATGCCCCGCACAAATTGGGGCCTTATCCCCATCCTGTCGAGAACGGAGTTTATCTGAGGCCCCCCGCCATGCACCACGACCGGGTTCAACCCCACAAATTTCAAAAGGGTGATATCCTTGGCAAAATCCTTTTTAAGCTGTTCATCCACCATGGCATGGCCGCCATACTTGATGACAATCGTTTTCCCTGAAAAGCTCCTGATATAAGGAAGCGCTTCTACCAGGATATCTGCAACATTGGGTTTCATAGTGCCCACCTGAAATTATCTTTTTAAATTACGTTCCGGGCGGATATCAAACCCGTCCGGATATCTCTTTCTACAACCAATCTACAGAATGTACCTGCTTAAATCGTCATCTTTCAAAATGCTTGCCAGTTTATCATTTACAAATCCGGCATCAATCACAATTCGTTTGTCTTTTAAATCCGGTGCATCAAACAAGATATCTTCCAGCAGCCTTTCCATGAGCGTATGCAGTCGTCTCGCACCGATGTTTTCTGTCTTTGAGTTCACATCTTCGGCGATACGTGCAATTTTCGAAATCGCATCATCTTCAAATACCAGATCGATACCTTCCGTTCTCAGCATGGCGATGTATTGAAGAACAAGGGCATTTTTCGGTTCAACAAGAATTCTTTCAAATTCCTTCTGCCCCAGGGAATCGAGTTCCACGCGAATGGGAAACCTCCCCTGAAGTTCAGGAATCAGGTCAGACGGCTTGCAGACATGAAAGGCACCGGATGCGATAAACAGGATATGATCGGTCCTTACCGTACCAAACTTGGTCGATACCGTGCTTCCTTCCACAATGGGCAGCAGATCCCTCTGAACCCCTTCCCGGGATACTTCCGGTCCATGCCCCCCGCCTTTGCTTGTGATTTTATCAATTTCATCCAGAAAAATAATACCATCCTGTTCGACCTTCTCAATGGCAATACTCACAACCTTGTCCATATCCACCAGACGCTGGGCTTCTTCCTGGGCGATGATGTCAATCGCCTCTTTCACTTTCACCTTCCGTCTTTTGGTGGTTTTGGGGATCAGACCACCCAGCATATCCTTGAAATTAATGCCCATTTCCTCCATGCCCACGTTTGAAAAAATTTCAAGGGTGGGAATCGCCTTTTCTGCAACATCGAGATCCACGTATCGGGTGTCCAGTTTCCCGTTTCTTAACATATTCCTTAATTTTTCACGGGTGGATGGGGATTCTGCCGGATGGGGCGATACGATTTCAATACCGGTCTCGGCAGTGCCATTTCCTGCACGATCCTTCTCGGATCCGGATTTCGGCAAAAGGAGATCCAGTATTTTTTCCTCAGCAACCTGCCGGGCCGTTTCCTTCACCGCTTCCTGCTCGTCCGATTTCACCTTGTTCACCGTCAGCTCTACAAGATCGCGGACCATGGATTCCACATCTCTTCCCACATAGCCGACTTCTGTAAATTTCGATGCTTCAACTTTATAAAATGGTGAATCCGTCAGATTGGAAAGCCGTCTGGCGATTTCTGTTTTCCCCACACCTGTGGGGCCAATCAGGATAATATTCTTGGGTGCGATTTCATCTCTCAGATCCTGATCCACCTGCTTTCTTCTCCACCGGTTTCTCAATGCAATGGCAACAGACCGCTTTGCATTATTCTGGCCGATAATATATTTATCCAGCTCAACTACAATTTCTGATGGTTTTAAATCACTCATGCGTTTGCCTTACCTGCAGATATTTACAGTTCTTCTACCGTTATCACGTTATTGGTATAAATACATAACGAGGCCGCGATTTTCATGGCTTCGTCCACAATGCCCCTGGCGTCAAGTGCCGTGTGCTTTACAAGCGCCGCAGCCGCAGCCTGGGCAGCAACAGAACCGGAACCAATGCTTACAAATCCCTGGTCTGGCTCGATGACATCGCCATTGCCAGATAAAAGATAGGTGCTCTGGACATCTGCGGCAATCATCATGGCCTCAAGACGTCTCAAGTATTTATCGGTTCGCCAGTCCCTGGCCAGCTCGACAGCCGCGCGGGTCAGGTTGCCGTTATATCTTTCAAGTTTTTCCTCTAGCCTTTCCGATAAGTGAAGTGCATCTGCCGTGGCACCCGCAAACCCCACAATGATTTTATCATTATAAATTTTTCTGACCTTTTTGGCCTGATGCTTGGTGATGGTATTTCCCAGGGTCACCTGGCCATCACCTGCAACCACGACTTTTCCTTTATGCCTTACGGCCAATATGGTTGTACCATGAAATTCCATTTTTTAATTACCTTCTGGGATGTGATTTATCATAGGTTTCCATTAATCTGTCCATTGTCACATGGGTATATTTCTGGGTTGTTGAAAGACTTTCATGACCCAAAAGCGCCTGAACGATCCTTAAATCCGCGCCCGCATCCAGAAGATGAGTGGCAAATGTATGACGAAATACATGAGGTGACACCGGAACGGGAAGGCCGCTTTTAATGGCAACACCGTCCAACATTCTTTCAATAGACCGTGTGGATAAACGCCCCCGGTTTTTATTTAAAAAAAGCGGGGTTTTGCCATCTGTAGGCGTGTGCAAACCAACCTTTCCCGTCATCTCAGAGCGATTACTTTTACAAAAAACCCCTTGGACAGAAAGTGTTTCCCGATACAGTTGAATCGCCTTAACCGCTTTTTTTCCCACAGGGACAATCCTTTCCTTGTTTCCTTTTCCCCTGACCCGGATTAATCCTTCGTTAACGTCAACATCCTTTTGATCCAGACCGGCCAGTTCCGAAACACGAATTCCTGTTGAATAAAGTGTCTCCAGAATCGCCAGATTCCTGATCCCCAAAAGCGAGTTTACAGGAACCGCCTCAATCAGCCTGAACATATCATCAACCGGCAGAAATCGGGGCACCGGTTTTTCCTGCTTGGGTGTGCTGATCAAATCCGCCGGGCTATCCTTGATCACACCATGCTTTACCAGATATTTAAAAAAAGAACGAAGGGCTGACAGTTTTCTTGAAATCGACGACTTTTTGTTCTTTTTTTTAAATAAGTACCCAAGATAATCCCTGATCATCAAGGCGTCAATGTCTCCGGGGAAAATCGAGGGGGCAACACCTTTTTTTGCTTCTGCGTTGACCATTTTCCCGGTAACGTACAGAAAAAACTCCAGCAGATTCTGACGATAGGCTCTCAACGTATGGATCGAATACCCTTTCTCAGATGAAAGCGCTTCGATAAAATAATCAATCCATTGATGGTGTGATGATGTTGTCATGGGAAATATATAATATTCTCAAGTTCTTCCCAGCCGTTGACCGTTATAAAAGGATGTTCTTTCTGGTTCCATGGCTGATTGAAAATTATCGGGGTTATCCCGGCATCATTTAAAATAAATCCTGTTTCAAGCCTGTCTTCAACAAAGTGGGTAATGCCATATGCATTTAACACCTCCACCTTGCCTTCAAAGGAACCTGTGGCGATGATTTCTATGGATTCAACAGGGACAGGTATTTCCTTCTCTATCCAGGCGTAAATGGCTTTTTTTCTGGGCCTTGCGGTTACGAGAAGAAGTCTGCCCGTATGTTGATGGAGCCTTGAGAGCAACTTTGGTGCGCCACAAACAGGTTCCAGGGAGTGCGAGAATTCACCGTCAACGATCCTCGTAAAAATTTCAAAAACAATATCCGGGTCAATGCCATCCAGAGATTCAATGGAGTAAGACGAAATATCCTGATATTTTACCGAATTGATATGATATTCGTCACGGGCAATCGCAAGAAAAAGCGATATGGTATCTGCAATCACACCATCAATATCAAATGCCAGTTTTTCAGGATCGATTCTATTCAATGTTATCCCTTTTTCCTGAGTTCATGGATGAATAAAACATAAAACGGAGGCGAATTTGCCTCCGTTTGCTCCAACACTGTCCGATCAATAAAATCAAATGGGCACTGAAAGTCAATACAAATTAATTAAAGACCAATCCGTTCCATTATTTTCTTCACATCATCCCAGACATCGCGCTTTTTTTCAGGATTGACCATCAACATATCGGGATGATGGGTGGGCATGACGCTTATGCCATGATACTCATGGAAACGTCCTCGCAAGCTATCGAGTGGCCTGTCAGTATTCAACAACGCATGGGCCGCAAAAGGCCCCATGGCACAAATCACTTTGGGTTTGATAACGACCAGTTGGCGCATTAGAAATGCCATACAGGCTTTTGTGTCATCTGAAAACGGGGATATATCCCCATCCGGCCTGCATTTCAGGATGTTCAGAATATAAATATCATCTGCCTGAATATGCATGGCCTGAATAATTTTTAGCAAAAGTTCTCCGGATGGCCCTGAAAACGGCAAGGCGGGTTCCGTATCCGGCCAGTGAACCACAAACACGAGTGCCGCGTTTTCAGGCCCTTTTTCCAAGGGCTTTTTTGACTGTTTCCGATGCAGGCTGCATTTGTTGCACACACGGATATCATCAGATATGGATTCAAGCGAATCAATCTGAATGCTCCCGCCTTTGCCCCACTTCTCCAGACGGTCCAGGCTCTCCCGGGAACAGTCGACACCCTTTACACCCAGTTCTGCCAGGCAAGCAAGGGATGTTTTTATTTCATCGAGAACAGAAATCAACCTGTCCTCTCCGGTCAAACTATAAAAAAAGTTTTTGTCCATTGTCTGATCTGCTGCTTTCTCCGGGTCCGGCATTTGTTTTCAGTTCCCATCATGTGGCGGCACAGATATAGCTGAGGCCAATGCCTTAACGCGCCATCAGGTGTTTGATTCTATCAAGAAGCATCATGGCCACCTCTTCTTTCAGCATGGAAGGGAGTTCCTCGTTTGTGCCATCCTGATAGAGAAACCTTACAATATTCGTATCGATCCCGAAACCGGATGTCTTTTGCCCCACAATATTGGCCACGATCATGTCGAGATTTTTTTCTCTGATTTTCTTTTCAGCATTTTTAACCAGATCTTCCGTTTCAGCTGCAAATCCCACAAGAATCTGTTTTTTCTTGATTTTGCCCAGTTCTTTCAGAATGTCCGTATTTTTCACAAGGGTCAGGATCATATTGTCCTTATCTTTCTTGATTTTATGCGCCGAAGGTTTTTCAACCCTGTAGTCTGATACGGCTGCGGATTTAATGACCACATCGACATCCTTGACATGATCAAAAACCGCCTTTTCCATTTCAAGGGTGGTGCGTGTCCGAAGACACGCCACATTCAACGGATCAGGAAGACTCACCGGGCCAGAAATCAACGTCACATCAGCCCCTCTGTATTCAGCCATACGGGCAACGGAAAATCCCATTTTCCCGGATGACGGGTTGCTGATAAACCGGACAGGATCTATAGGCTCCTGGGTGGGCCCGGCTGTGACCAGAATTTTTTTTCCGGTAAAATCTTTTGGCGTTAAAAACGCCAGAAGCCTGTCCACAATAATCCAGGGGTCAGGAAAACGTCCTGCCCCCCTATCCCCGCAAGCCAGCTCACCTGTTCCCGGTTCAACGATATAACACCCGTCTGCTTCAAGAATATCAATATTCCTCTGAACCGCCCGGTTTTCGTACATATGGGTGTTCATGGAGGGGCATAATAATACCGGCGATCTGACAGCCATCATAAAGGTGCTCATGGCATCATCTGCGATACCGTTTGCCAGTTTTCCAATAATATTTGCCGTCGCAGGCGCCACAATGACGGCATCGGCTTCCCTGGCCCAGTCAATATGCCGCATGGTTGAGGAATCGTTCTTTTCAAAAAGGGAGGTAAAAACCGGCTGACCGGATAAGGCCTGAAACGTCAGCGGCCCTACAAACTCCTGAACCCCCTGGGTCATGATTACTCTTACTGTTGCACCCTGTTTCTGTAAAAGCCTCAAGACCTCGACACTTTTATAGGCGGCAATACCGCCACAGACGCACAGAACAATCGTTTTTCCCTCAAGCCATTCTTTCATAGGTCACCATTTTTCATAAAAATTTACAGGGCAATCATCCGGTATTCATCACCGGTCAACCGCTTGTCATCAGATAAAAGACACTGTCTGCGGATCTCTTTTCTAATGTTGGTACATTTATACAGACACACCGCATGAAAAGTCAAATACTTGATCGGCCACCGGATATGGGGAAAATATATAAGATACAGACAGCTTCCTGAAAATCCTGCGCATCATTCTGACACATGCGTTTATTTTGCCGTTGTTGCAATCTGTCCGGAATCATTTAATGAATATCTTAAGGTACCGTTATTATGTAAAAATGAAGCATTACAGGTCACGATTCCCGTGGATGCCGTATATACGAAAGACCCATTGTCAGGAGGCATGCCATAATATCCTTTGGGCAAATTTTCTGCATCAAACGCACAGGATATATTACCGGTTGACCAACGCACGGCCATCGCGTAGAAATTTTTAGTGTCAGAAAGTGCCTGGGCGTCGTATCCTTTTTGCCGGTAGCTTACAAAATTAGGAATGGCAATGGCAGCCAGAATACCGATAATCGCTATAAGGTGGCAAGGGTTATCGCAATCGCAATGCTGTCGCTTCCCAAAAGCCTGCTAAGATATTTCTGCCAGGTTACCTGATAGATGAGCCCTGTCGCGCCTGTGGCAAAAACAAACCCATACAGAATGAAAAAAATAATCTTTAGATGCACCTTAGGTTCCTCTCAAATTGAAATGAACAAATCATCGCTTCCGGTAAAAGTCAGACTATTTTAATCAATGCCATTTATATGCCACACCCCATTAAAGACTTAAAAAAATTTAACAATCAGCGACTGAAAGCCGGCAGGTGTTTATTTTGACCGGAACAATGGTGACTGGAGAAGATGTAATTTGGCCAAACGAAAAGCAAATGCGGTTTCAAGACAGCCGATACCGTATTTGATGCTTCTTTTCAGATTGATTGACGAGGCTTCAGGAAAATATTTGGTCGGGCAGCTGATTTCTGCAATCTGATATCCCAACCATATGATCTGGGCCAGCATCTGGTTGTCAAACACAAAGTCATCCGAATTTGACCCAAGCGGCATTTTTTCCAGCAGCTCTCTTGAAAAAGCCCGGTATCCGGTATGATATTCGGATAACTTGGCGCCGATCAATACATTTTCAGCAAAAGTCAGAAACCGGTTGGCCACATATTTCCATGCAGGCATGCCGCCTTTCAATGCATACCCTCCGAGAATTCTTGAACCCAACACACAGTGGTAAAGCCCATTCCCGATCAAAGTCACCATAGCGGGAATCAGTTTCGGGGTGTACTGATAATCCGGATGTACCATGATGATAATATCACCGCCTTGTTCAAGAGCTATCCTGTAGCAGGATTTCTGGTTGCCGCCATATCCCGTATTTTTTTCATGGGTATATACAATGGTGTCAGGAAGATTTTCTGCTATTGCAACCGTCTGATCCTGACTGTTGTCATCCACCACAATGACCAGATCCACAACATCCTGGGCCATAACTTCATCATAGGTCATCTTCAGGGTTTTTTCTGCATTATAGGCTGGCATGACAACAATGACTTTCTGATTCTTATGCATGTGTTTATCTCGTATCTTCAGCTTGGATATTCGTGATTAAATCGTTGTAACTGGCCAGTGATTTCAGATTGTTCAACAATACATCATTTTCGAGCAGATTAAAATGATTAAAGCCTTTATCAATCGCTTTTCTTAACCAGTAAATGGCTTTTTCCGGGCTTTCCTGACATGCATAAAAAGCTGCCAGATGATAACAGGTATCTGCATTTTCAGGGTTCAGCCCAAAAGATTTTTCAAAAAAAGACAAGGCTTTTTTGAATGCGCCCTGTTGCGACATAATGATGCCTGAATTGTTTAATGCATTAACATATTGTGGATCAAATGTTAAGGCGGTTTGAAACTTTTCCATGGCTTCTGGAATGCGCCCCTGTTTTGCCAGAACCACGCCCATATTATTATATGCGCTTCTAAATTCAGACGATCTTCTTACCGCTTCATTCAAATATCGGGTTGCTTCAACCAGTTTTTCCTGTTTCAACTGGGCCACACCAAAATTATTAAACAGCTCAGGGGGCATATAATTGGTATCCAATGTTTTATTTAAATAGACGAGCCCTTCCGCCATTCTCCCCATTTCCGCAAGCAACGCTCCATAATTCAAATATGTTTTCCCTGCCTGATCCCCTGTTTGAAAAATCGCTTTTTTATAATATCCGGCCGCTTTTTCAAATTCACCGTTACAATGATAAACATACGCTTTCTCAAAGGCAGTCTCCGGAGGATCATGCATTTTATCCGGTTTCACAATTGAAAAGTCCGATTTCAATTGGATGGCATTCCGGAAAAATACAGATGCCTCGTCATGCCGTCCTTCCTGCATTAGAAATAAACCGTAATTGGCATTCAAAGCTTTAAAATCCGGCACCCGTTCGAACAGCGTCTGAAAACTGGTTACCGCTTTTTTTATCAATCCCTGATTCGCATAGGCATACCCCATGTGATAATAGGCTTCATGGTATTTGGGATTAAATTGAAGCGCTGTTTTAAAACAGTCAACTCCCTCTTGAAAACGGGATTGTTCAAGAAGAGAAATCCCCAGATTACAGTAGGCCATCGTATAGATCGGATATATTTCGATGGCTTTTTCATAATGAGAGATGGCTTCCGCAATATGACCCTGGTTGGACAGGGCGCATCCCAGATTGTTATAGGCCAGATAGTTTTTATCTGAAACATCAATCGAATGGGAAAAAAGCGTGTTTGAATTTTTCCAGTAACTGATTTGCGTGAAGGACAATTGCATCAGAACGATGCACACTGCAGCGCCTGATACACCCACCAGCCATGGTTTTATGCGAAAACGCTTAACGAATTCCGCCATTCCCCAGGCCACGATGATAAAGATACCTATGGAAGGAATATAGGTATACCTGTCCGCATATGCCTGTGCGCCAACCTGGACAATACCAATGACCGGTAAAAGGGTGATTAAGTACCACAACCACCCCACGATAAAAAAGGGCCATTTTTTATAGCACTTTAAAGCCATCGTTAAAATGAACAAAATAATGAGAAATGCACCAATGCATTGCCATATGGGAATATGTCGTGTATGGGGATAAAATACAGACAGATTGGCCGGCCAGAACAACTTCCCCAGATAGATCACATAAGCCACAATGGCATTCGCCAGCCTGGTATAAATGGGATACGTCTCAAATGTACCTACAGCGCCCCCACGCTGCTGGGCGATGAATGTCACCACACATGACAGGACGACCAGTATAAACAGAAATACTTTTTCCTTTAAAAACCGATACACACCGGGAAGCGCTTTGAAAAAATCTTTAAATGTTGATATCTGATCCAACTGAATTCGACCAAGCGGCCAGTAGTCTATCAACAGCAATATCACGGGCAGTGTCACAAGCATGGGTTTTGACATCAATCCAAGTACAAACGCCAAAAGCGTCAATACATAATCGCGAATCCTTTGATGCCGAATATACTGAATATAGAGTGCAACCGCAAGAAACCCAAAAAATGTGCTCAGGATATCTTTTCTCTCAGATATCCAAGCCACGGATTCCACATGAAGCGGGTGGGTCGCGAACAGCGCAGCCACAAAAGCGCTTTGCCAGACTTGCCGTGTCGTTCGAAAAAAAATATAGAAAAGCAGTAATGTATTGAGGATATGAAAATAAACATTCATTAAATGGTGGTAGCCTGGCGCCATGCCAAACAATTCCACGTCCATCATGTGAGACAGCCATGTCAGGGGATGCCAGTTTGAGGCATCATAGGATGTAAATGCCCAGATGACGGTATCTTTGGTAAGTCCCTTTTGTACATACGGATTTCCGGATATATAATCACCATCATCGTAATTGATAAAATCAAAATGGATGACCTGCAGGTAAATGATACAGGTGGCTGCTACCAGAAAAAGGCAGATCAGGGTATCAAACCGGGCGAATGTGTCTTTTTTCCTATTTGTATTCATTTTTTTTGCAGAGACATTTTTCATGGTAACAATACGGTGCCCATCCGTATGCAAAGGTAAACAAAGGCCCCCTTCAATCTGGCGTGCCAAGGACAACATCTTTAATCATTTTAAATAAAAAAAGGAGACCGTTTTAAAGGGTCTCCTTTTATGGCAATTCATTATGCTATACAATATCAGGATTCAGAGATTCCGCCTGTATTATTAACTGTATACGTCTTGGAGCCACCTGCGTTTGTAAATACTGCCGTACAAGTAATGATGCCAGTAGTGCCAACATAACTAAATCCAGTTCCGGTAGGCGTTGTGGTTCCCTGATAACCGTCAGGAAATGCACCGCCGACAAATGTGGTGGACGTTGTGCCGGTTGCACTAGCCGCACATGCCGTATACCAGTTTTTGGCATCAGCCAGCGACTTGGCGTCATAGCCTTTCTGTCTGTAGCTCAGGAAGTTCGGAATGGCGATGGCGGAAAGAATGCCGATAATGGCGATAACGATCATAAGTTCAATCAGGGTAAAACCTTTTTCATTGTTTTGAAGTTTTTGTATCATGCTGGGCCTCCTAATAAATTTGGAATAATTAATAATACGTTAAAACAGCCAGGTTGATTCCGGCAAATTTTCATTTGCCTTTGTTTACGTGTTATTACTCTCCTTAATTCCTTTTCTCATGCCTTGTATCAAAGTGTCTTCTTTTTTGTCATGTTGCCTGGACTTATTGCAGATAGAGTGCCAAGAATTAAAAAAAACAAGTATTGACCCACAAGTGTTTTAAATTACTAAGTATATAAAATAAGAACTCAACCGGTCAAACCGGTTAAGCACCAGGCTGGATCCATTTCCCGCAAATGATTTACAAAATTTTGTTTTGTTTTGCCAAAAATTGTCACTCTGACATCAGATTAAATTTCATCTGTCAGCCCATAAACCGGTCTTTATTATTAAATGCGCCACTGGTTGACCCGGCCAAGGAACCCATTGACAAACAGGCGCGAAAACGGTACGTTACACACCACTGTTCAATTGTATGATGATGTATACAGTCCGCGCAGCAATCATACACCCCTCTTTATCGGGAACGCATTTAACTGAGATCACACATATGCTTATCGCATCAAACAGGATATTCGGGTATCTGACGTGAATGAAAAAAACATCATGAGTCAATGCAAATCAGGTTTGGTTCTGTTGCCGCTTGTTATCCTTATAATATATGGGAACACGTTTAACGCGTCCTGGCATTTTGACGATTATCATAATATCGTTGATAATCCCAGACTCCACCTGAAGCTTCTAAATACAGATACCCTTCTTCAGACGTTTTGTGCATCCTATGACCACGGGTATTACAACAGCCAAAAAATTTACAGGCCGCTGACCAACCTCACCTTTGCCCTGAACTGGCTGGTGGGGCAGGATCATGTGGCTGGATATCATATCGTAAACCTGATGATTCATATCATGACCGCAATATTTCTTTTTCTAACGATTTCAAGCCTTTTCAAAACACCCCATCTAAAGGACACATACAACGGCGGCAACGTCTATTTCATAGCACTTCTGGCAGCAGTGTTATGGGGCATTCACCCGATCCAGACCCAGGCAGTGACCTATATTGTCCAGCGGGCAGCGTCAATGGCTGCATTGTTTTATATAATGGGCCTGTTTTTTTATCTGACAGGCAGGCTGGAAACGCATAAAGTCAAATCATTCCTCTATTTTGGCGCCTGTCTGCTCTTTTTTTCCCTGGCACTGGCATCCAAACAAAATACAGCCACTTTTCCCATTGCGTTGCTTTTACTGGAACTGACTTTTTTTCAGGATCTGTCAAATAAAAAAACAATCAAACGTCTGGGAATAATCATACCGGTCATAGGCATTGTTGTTATCGGATTCGGCATAGCTGTTTTTATGAAGGGCAATTGGGTAACATTTCTTCAGGGATACACCACCCGCCCCTTCTCACTCATGGAGAGGCTGTTGACCGAGCCCAGAATTGTTGTTATGTACCTTTCTCAACTTTTTTTGCCCTCTGCCAGCCGCTTATCTTTTTTACATGATATCGGACTCTCGACTTCCCTTGTAAACCCGCTTTCAACGTTGCCGGCGGTCCTTTTCATTTTTCTTCTGATTTTGCTGGCGTTCCTCTATATCCGGAAATATCCGCTTTTTTCATTTGCCGCTATTTTCTTCTTTTTAAACCACATCATCGAATCCAGTATCATTCCCCTGGAACTGGTTTATGAACACCGGAACTATCTCCCGTCTCTTTTTCTTTTCCTGCCTGTTGCCCTTCTGATTCAAAAAGGCATCGACCGGTATCCGGACAGACCCTTGGTCAAATATCTGATTATCATCGTCATGACCTGGGGAATCACTTATATGGGGATTGAAACCTGTAAACGAAACCATGTCTTTAAAAATGAAAAACTATTCTGGGAAGATGCCATACATAAAGCACCTGCGCTGGCAAGGCCTTACCACAATCTGGCGCTTTATCATTATAGCAGGGAAGGCAATAACCAGATGGCCTTTCATCTTTATAATGTTGCCCTGACATTGAAGTATCCGGAGCGAAACGATCTGAAAGCCAATACGTTCAATAATATGGGCAATATCTTCTCCAATCAGAACATGTTCGATGAAGCCATTGCCATGTACAGGGAAGCCATTGCCATTTACCCGGAATACAACACGGCCAAAGTAAATCTCATGATAAACGACATGTACGTGAACAAATTTGACGAGGCATCTTTGATTGCAGATGAACTCCTGAAAAAAAGGCCTGGGAATAAAACCTACCTTGATCTCAAAGGATTGATCCTTTTACGGCAAAATCAAATCGATGAGGCCATCTCTTTTTTTAAGCAGGCGCTCCTGAAAGATTCTGGTTTTAAAAAATCCTTTGCCAACCTGGGAACAGCCTTATCCCTGAAAGGTGAATACAGGCAGGCGGATTTCTTCCTGAACCGGGCCCTTCTCCTTGCGCCGGATGATATGGCAATTCACCTGAGGCGAATTGAAAACAGCATACTTGCAAACCATGAAAAAAACAGGAACAGATATATAAAGGAACTGCTTGAAACCTTCACGCTTCAGCAGATAATGAACAGCATCGCTGTTGAAGAAACAAATGATATCATCTATCCTTTGAAAAAAGACATGCTTTTGCTATCCATTAAAAATGCTGTATCCATGTATTTTTATGACGTCTCCGGAAAAGGAAGACCAGATGCAATCAAAACAGACTGATAATCAGGACAAAGGGTTGTGAAAGACATCATCATAATAGGGGCATCCGGACATGCCAAGGTCGTCATCGATATTCTTGAAACAAAAGGGGAATATCGAATTGTCGGCCTGATTGATCTGTGCCGGAAAAAAGGCGAACGCTTTTTTGGATATGAGATTTTAGGGAACGACGAGCATAGAAAAGACATTTGCCATCAGTATGGCATTGGACACCTTTTTATCGCCATCGGAGACAACTGGCTAAGGCATCAGGTTCATCAAAAAATCATTTCAACCGATAAAGACATCTCTTTTGTGACCGCAGTACATCCTTCTGCGGTGATAGGCAGAGATGTTATCATAGAATACGGTTCTGTTGTCATGGCAGGCGCGGTTGTTAACAGTTCCTCCCGGATAGACCGGTTCTGCATCATCAATACAGCTGCATCGATTGATCATGACTGCCACCTGAAAGATTTTGCAAGTGTCGCGCCCAATGCCTGTCTGGGGGGAAATGTGACCATAGACAGCCATTCGGCCATTTCGATTGGTGCAACTGTTAAACAGGGTATCCATATTGCCCGACACACGGTAGTCGGTGCAGGTGCAACCGTTCTAGACGATCTTCCCGGAGAAGTCCTTTGCTATGGCACGCCTGCCCGGGTGATCCGTAAACGGCAAATCGGTGAAAAATATTTTTAATGGCTTCGTAAAAGTAATTGGATTCCCCAGAAAAAAATTAATGAAACCAAACACGCTAAGAAACAAGACAACCATATCATGAATATCGGTTTTGTATCCGATGCCATCACGTCTAACGTGACAGGGGTCGGAAGATATGCACGAAATATTTTCAACCAGTTCAACCAAATGGGGTTTCCGCCAACGCTCATTGACTGGCGGGACAAAAAATCGCTGGAAGACATTACAGGGGAAAAAGTTAAAGACCCCCTCATCATTAAAAACCCCTGGCCGATAACGAAAAATGTGTTATGGCATTTTTCACTGCTTAACCGGTTAAGCAGGCAGGGCAACCTTCCGGATATCCTGTTTAACCCATCCCAATTTGTTCATCCTGTGGGCAGCGTTACTACGCCCATGGTTTATGTGGTTCATGATATCAGCTTCATAACCTATCCGGAATGCCACAAAAAAGGCAAAAAGCAGTTGTTTCAACTTTTTTTCCGCCGTACGCTAGAAAAAGCGGATCATATTGTTTGTGTCACCCACTATACAAAAGAGCAACTCCTCCGGTATTTTCCGGTGTCTTCAAGCAGAGTGACCGTCATCCATGAAGGGGTAGAGCCCCACTTCAGGCAAATTCATAACGATCAAATGCGCCATGACATTCGACATCGATACCAGCTCCCAAACCAGTTCCTGTTGTATGTGGGGACCATCGAACCCCGCAAGAATCTCGATCAATTGCTTGTTGCCTTGCATCTCATGAAAGACCGCATTTCTCTTCCATTGATCATTGCCGGCAAAGAAGGCTGGTTGACCCAATCCCTATTCAAGCTGCATAACGATCTGCAATTAAATGACAAGGTGCGGTTCCTTGGATATGTGCCGGATGAGGATCTGCCTTTGTTATATAATCTCGCAACGGCTTTTGTCTACATCTCAAAAGACGAAGGGTTCGGGTTGCCCCCCCTTGAAGCCATGAGTTGCGGCACACCTGTTGTCGCCAGTAAAGCAGGGGCTTTACCCGAAGTAATTGGTGATGCGGCATTATTTACAGACCACACCAATCCTTTGGAAATCGGCCAATCTTTAGAGCGAATCTGTAATGATGCCGCCTTAAGAGATGAACTTTCTCAAAAAGGCATTGAGAGAGCCTCCCGATACACATGGGAAAACACGGCCAAATCGCTTTTGGCGTTGTTCACCGGCATAATTGAAAAATCAAACAGGAACGGAAAAACAACTTGAAAATATGTCTCGTAAATTTGGATTTTCCACCGGCCCGCGGTTCAGGGCAAACCGTCTACGCGGAAAAGATCGCCAAAGGGCTTTCCAAAAATCATCAGGTCACCATGATTACGTCGGCAATTGCGGGGTGTTGTAATAGGGAGTTCATCGACAATATCGATGTCAGAAGAATTGACTGTCCGTCATATGACCCGTCAAAATGGATCGCCTTTGGATATCAAGCAGCGGCATACTTGCGCAACCTAAGAAAAAGGGAATGGTTTGATATCGTGCATTTTCTGGATGCGCATGTGGCATGGGCGTTTGACGGTCCATTTGCCGCAACCCTTCACCAATCTTTCAATCAAAGGCTGAAAGGCGACAATGGCTTGCCTTATGCCTCATCTGTATGGAATTTTCTAAAACGCTATCCCTACTATCTTGTTGCCAGGGAACTTGAAAAAAAAGCCGTGAAAAAAGCAGCTGCTTTTATTGCCGTTAGCAAGGCCACAAAAAAAGAATTCGTGATGCATTATAAAACACCTGCATCCAAAGTTCATGTGATATATAACGGGATTGATACAGACTTTTTCAAACCGGTAGATGCCGCCAGTTTAAGGCGCGACTTCCAATTGGATGGGAAGAAAATTTTGCTTTATGTGGGATTTACGACACCCCGTAAAGGGATTGAAACCCTTTTTCAGGCCTTAAACCTGGTAAAGACAAAAAATGTCAAACTCCTGCTCGTCGGAAAATGGGAAAAGGGGTATAAAAAAGTGGTTGATAAAAAATTTAAGTTTATGAAATACTGCGTGATCGAAGCCGGTTATGTAAAGGATGAAGAAATGCCGCTCTATTATTCACTGGCAGATATATTTATCCTGCCATCCCTTTTGGAAGGGTTCGGATTTCCTCTGGCAGAGGCCATGGCCTGTAAAACACCTGTTATCAGCACCAATGTTGGGGCTATCCCTGAAGTGGTTGGCAGCTCCGGAATACTTATCCCTCCCCGGAATGCAGTCCTTCTTGCCGGTGCCATCGACAGACTATTATCTGAACAGACATTGCGGGATCAATACAAAGAAAGTGCACGGGCATATGTCTTAGACAATTTCTCTCAAGACATCATGGTTCAAAAAACAGTGGATTTTTATAAATCGGTCGCATATCTATAGGACATTTATGTTGAAAATTCTTTATTTCGGCATCTACTCCAAGGGAATCGAGTATCCCCGGAATAACAATCTCATCAAGGCACTTCGCCTGAACGGCGCTGAAATAACGGAATGCCACTATCGCCTTGCCGAATCGTTCAGTCAACGTATAACCATATTTAAAGGGTTCAAAAACGCCTTTCAGTTTTTGATTGGACTTCTTATCAGTCATCTTGATCTTATCCGGCAATTTTTGATCACCCCAAAAGTGGATGCCATTATTGTGGGCCACCCCGGTTATTTTCACGTTCATCTTGCCTCGATACTTCGGTTTTTATTTCAGCCCCGGGCAACACTTGTATATGATGCCTTTATACCGCTTTTTGAAATGATTGTAGACGACCGAAAACTGATAAAAGCCGGGAGTCCGGCGGCACGTTTGATACGATTGATCGAAAAATCGACCCTGTACCTGGCGGATATGATCCTGGTCGATACGCATGCCCACCAGGACTACCTGGCGAATGAATATCACGTAAATCCTGAAAAATTTATCCGGGCATTTGTCGGCTCAACGGTCCGCGAAAATGATTTTAAAAACCCATCAGCATCACAGCCGTTTTCCGTTTTATTTGTAGGAACCTATATTCCCCTTCACGGGATTGACATCATTGTTCAGGCCGCAAAAGAACTTTCCCATGACGCCACCATCCGGTTTATCCTGGCAGGTCGGGGCCAACTGCGGAACGATATTGAAATGATGGTGAAGAAATGGCGCCTTTCCAATATCATTTTTCAAGATTGGATCCAAACAGACCGCCTGAGTGAAACAATAGCATCATCCGATTTATGCCTGGGAATCTTCGGCACGACCCCAAAGACCACACGAGTCATTCCATCGAAAATTTATGATATCTGTGCCGTAGGCGCTCCGTTTATCACGGCAGATACGCCTGCCATCCGGGAAGTATTTTGCCACCTGAAAAACGCCTATTTGATTCCTGCGGGTGATCCTAAAGCTCTGGCTGAGGCCATTCGGGTTCTCAAATCAACCCACCACCTGAGAAACCAACTGTCTAAAGGCGCCGGTATCGTCGGGAGAATAAATTTTTCATTGAAGACTATAGGAAGTCAATTGAATTTATCAATAAAGGCAATTCATGGCAACCCGAAGTAAAATCCTCTATCTCAGCCACAAACCTGAATGTGGTGGTGCTGAAAAAAGTCTGCTTGACTTGTTAGCCGGCCTGGATCGGGCTCGATTTGAACCCTACCTGGTGACCTCACGGCATGGGGAGCTCGCCGATGCTGCCACCAAACAACAGGTACCGGTGTATACGATTCCCATGGATTTCAATGGGAAATTCAATAAACTTAACGGATTGCTTCGCGCTTCTCGACATCTGGCCCGTTTACTGTGCAAACACCGATTCGAACTGATTCATGCAAATACATTGCATGCCGGTTATACGGCCGTATTATCCCGAACCGGACTCCCATTGATCTGGCACTTACGAGACCTTGAATACCCATTTATCGGCCGTAAGACAGCCGCTTTTGCCGACCTGCTGATTGCCAACTCCGGAGCAACTGCGAATATGTTCCCGAAGCACTGGAAGGACAAGGGGCGGGTTAAGGTAATCTATAACGGCATTGATCCGATTTTCTTTAAAATGATTAAGCCCAGTGGATTCCTTCACCGAGCATTAGGCATAAAACAAGGACTACCTTTGGTGGGCCTAGTGGGCCGGTTGAGTCCATGGAAAGGCCAGGAAGACCTGATACAGGCAGCACCATTGGTTAAAGAAAAGGCTCATTTCCTGATTATTGGCGGCCAACCCTTTATTGGAAATAAAAATGATCTCGGATTTCCCGAAAAGCTTGCAAAAATGACAAATGCCTTGAATATTTCCGACCGGGTCCATTTCCTTGGCCACCGTCAGGATGTTAACAGGGTTATGGCGGAGTTGACCTTACTGGTTCACCCCTCGAAGAAGCCGGAACCCTTTGGCCGGGATATTGCCGAAGCTTTTGCTTTGGGTCTTCCGGTTATTGGCTCTGCAGAAGGTGGCGTGCTTGAGATCATTGATGATGGGAAAAATGGTTTACTATTCCCCCCGGGGTCCCCACATGCACTTGCCAAGGCCATTGACCAATTGTTGGGTGCCCCGGAAACAGCACGTTCAATGGGTAGAAAAGGCCGACAAAAGGCACTTGAATGTTTTACCGCTGATCAACATGCCCGTCAAATAGAACAGGCATATGTTCAGACCCTGCAGATGGCTGGAACAGGGGGTAAGACCAAATGAGCTTTCCCCATATTTTAATCACCAATTCGGTTCCTTTAAATGGGGGTGATGAAGCGCTTTTACACGCAGCCATCGAAGGTATCATGAATCGATGGCCTGAATGTTCTATAAAAATTCTCTGTTCACAAGTTGAACGATCCCGGCAGTATTTACCCCACTTGAACCTTTATCCTGACTTGGAATATGTTGAACGCTCTCGCTTGCGACGTCTCCTTATGCGGTTGTTTTGGCATCTCCGTAAATTGGGGTCATCTCCCGGAATGATAAATAGGATTGAGTCTTTTACGGCAAGCCCCGAACGTCAAAAGCTTTTAAATCTTTACCAGGAGGCAGATCTGGTGGTCTCTTCACCAGGAGGTTTTCTGCACGATTTTTACCTTATTGAAGACAGGTTACGTGGTTTTGAAGTCGCCTTGGGATATGGCAAACCGTTGGTTTTCATGGCTCAAAGTATCGGTCCCTTTTGGAAACCACAAAGTATTGTTCGCATGCGTCACATACTTCGTCAAGCAACCCGTATATGTGTAAGAGATGAGGCCTCCTGGAAACACCTTGAGGGACTTGGCTTGGATATGGATAAGGTTGAACAGACAGCGGATATGGCATTTCTGTTATATGAAAAAAACAAATATCTTGTTCCAGGCAATCGAAAGGAACCCAGGCGAATAGGGCTATGCTTCAGGGCATGGCCTGTTGGAGATTCTGTTGGCAGGCAGCATATTATTGAAAAAGCACAAGCGCTGGCAGGACATTTACTGACCAACAAAAAGCGCAGTCTTTATTTTCTCTCAACTTGCCAAGGTATAACAAATTACGTGGATGATTCGAAACTGGCTCTTGATATTATAAAGGGATTATCAGATCATGAACGTCAACGATGCACCGTCGATCGAAGACGATACACGCCACACCAGTTAATAAAACGATATAGCACATGTGATGCTTTTGTCGGCATGCGTCTCCATGGTTCTATCCTTGCCATGCTGGGTGGAACACCAGCATTCGGACTTGGATATGAAGATAAAACCAAGGAAATATTTGGGCAGATGGGATTATCTGATTACCAGATTCATTTTAACTCACCTTTGGATCAATGGATTTCAAAAGTGGACAAATTTTTAGAAGCAAACCGGGATTTATATTGCAGACTCCCGGACACGTTAACTCAACAATACAAAAGGGCCATCAAAAATTTAGATGTTGTTGATGAAATATTAAGGAATATAGCCACACGACCATGAACGATATTAAAAAACAGCCTGAACCCTGCCATGGCACGTCACACCTTGTTGGTGATGTCAAAGGACGATCCGCCCGTGGCGGCGTTTTCATCATTGCAGGGCAGGGACTGATTTTAATATGCCGGCTTATGGGTATATTCATTCTTGCCCGTTTATTGCCCCCTCATCAGCATGGTCTTGTTGCCATGGCAACTGCGTTTACCGGATTCATTTATATATTCAAAGATTTGGGATTAAGCATGGCGACAATACAGCGCCAAGATATTAACGATGCACAGATTTCATGCCTGTTTTGGGTTAATATCTTGTTGGGACTGATACTGACTGTGTTGACTGCCACCAGTTCTCTGTTCGTCGCCTGGTTTTTCGGTCAATCAGAGTTGATTGCCATTACGGTGGTTTTATCCGCTATTTTCGTCCTTTCCGGTTTAGGTGCCCAACACATGGCATTATTAAGACGGCAAATGCGATACGGTCGCCTGGTGATTGTGGAAAGTGTTGCTGTTTTTTGCGGAATAGCCGGTGCTGTTTTTTTGGCATTGATTGGTGCCGAGTACTGGGCCTTGGTTTTTCAACCCCTGATAATCGCTATTGTAACGACTGTAGGTGCATGGTACGCATATCCATGGCGTCCAGCATGGTGGATAAAAAATACTCCCATACGTGATTTGATTACTTTTGGTGGAAACATTGTGGGGCACGATGTTCTGAATTACATATTCAGGAATCTGGACGATATCCTGATCGGGCGAATCGCCGGCCCTACTTCATTGGGTTACTATAATCGCGCATACCAGATTGCCACCCTGCCTTTAAAATTAATCAATACCCCCTTAAGTACTGTTACCCTATCAGGCCTTAGCCTTCTTCAAAATGATCCCAAGGCGTATCGCCATTATTACCTGATGTCTGTCCACTATATTGCATTTGTGACGATGCCTGTAATTGCAATGCTCACCTTCCTTGCGCCACAAATCATCACACTTCTGTTAGGTGATCAATGGGTTGAAGCAGGAGAGTTTTTTCGAATCCTGTCCATCGGTGCTTTTTACCAACCCGTCACCAATTCCACTGGATGGTTATTCATAAGCTCAGGTCGCACGAGAGAGATGTTGACTTGGCGAATACGAACTATTTTCGTGCCAGTCATTTTCTTTATTGCCGGCGCCTGGGTTGCCGGTGCAAAAGGGGTCGTCTGGGGACATACCCTTTCGGTAATCATTCTCACAATTCCATGTATCTGGTTTGCCCAGCGCGGCACCGGTATCGGAACATGGTCGATATTAAAATCAACCGGCATTCCTATGATTGCATCACTGGGTGCAGCTATGATGAGTTGGATAACTTATAACCATTTACGCTCATTGAGTCTTTCCATGGTTATTGTGATTCCGGTTTATCTGGCACTATGTTGTATGATGGCACGTAATTTTTCTCCGATCACAAACATTTATGAAATTGTTAATACTTATATAATAAGGAAAAACAAATGATTCTGAATTCCAAACAAATAACGAATCGAATGGCCAAAATTTTGGAATTGATAGCACGCAGTATCATATACAGGTCCAGGGCCTATCTAAATATAAACCATAGACCTTCTTTCTTGGTGTTCTATACAACATTTCGATGTGACTCCCGCTGCCGTGCATGCAATGTCTGGCGCGGCAATGATATTCAAAAAAAAGAAGTAGAATTAACTTTAGAGCAAGTGGATAAAATATTTTCTGATCCACTTTTCGCAAACCTTGAGCATATCAATTTTCAAGGTGGTGAGGCCACCCTGCGTGATGATCTGATTGAGTTGGTACAGACTACAATAAGAAGGGTCGGCACACTTAAACGCATTTCACTGACATCCAATGGATTGGATAGTGATCGTGTTCCGCAAATGGTTGAAAAATTATGGCATTGTTGTCGTGATCACGGACTTCATTTCGGATTATCGCTTTCCATTGATGGTGTGGGAGAATATCATGATTATGCCAGGGGTAAAGATGCCTTTAAAAAAGTAACCCGTACCCTTTCCCAATTAGATCACATGCGAGGGCGCGATGGATTCAGTTTAGGGACCAATTGTGTATTGACGACGCATAATATTGACAATATTGATGAAATACTGGAGTTTCAGAAAAATACGTTTAATACGACTAACCTCACAGTCGTTGAGTTCAGGGAACATTTTTTAAATACCAAAGATACGGCAAATGCTGAAAAATTGCTATTTTCGATGGATGAAAACGCCAAAAAAAAACTAATCCATTTTTTGGAAAAGCATAATCGCCCCAAGAACCTGGGTGATATTATGGCCTACCGGTATGAGCAGCTGCTATCCATGATCTCTGAGAACAAACCCAGAACTCAAGCCTGTCAATATCGAATCAATGGTATGGTATTGGATCATCGCGGAGGTTTAATGTTGTGTCCTATCGGAGGCCATCTCGGCTCATGCCTTGAAAATGAACCGTCGCAACTATATTGGAACCAACGGACCAAAAAAGTGAGAAATGAAATGATGGGTAAGTCTTGCTTAAACTGCTACCCATATAATTTTTACCCGTCAGAGTTGGCCATGGATCTGGTGCCATATCTGATCTGGTATTTAAAAACTAGAAATTGAAACACCAGGATAGCTGATGATCGAACCCTCCAAAAAAGTGATCCATTTGTTAGCCTATTTTAAACGCCGTCTTTTTTTGAAGTCACGCATAATGAGGCTAATCCAGCATGCAGAAACAATCGCACCGACTCATTTAGCCTTGGAGACAACTGCGCATTGTAATGGCAAGTGTACATTTTGTCCATCGCCACATATGAGGAGGAAACGTGGCGTGATGACACCGAATCTGTTTAGGCGAATTATCGAGGATGCACGTCAAATTGGTACCATTCAATTTATCACCCATGGTGGAATGGGTGAACCCCTTCTGGACAGCCATATAGCTGACCGGATATCATATGAAAAAAAACAGTTGGACACTATTGTTCAGTTGCATACAAATGGCAGCCTCCTGACCGGTGATCGCGCATATGCGCTTTTTAAAGCAGGACTTGATATACTTTCGATCAGTGTTAATGCATTTTCAGCAGAAAGCCATCGTGTCATAACCGGTCTTGATTTTCATACGGTTCTTGATCATGTTCGTCAAGCAACGACTATCAGGAATACGATTGGTGCAAAAACACGTATTAGGGCTACAATTGTAAACTGCGAATTGATAAGTCAAAAGGAAATCCGATTATTCCGCCAATATTGGTCAGAACGGGTTGACGAGGTGGCCGTGCATCGAAAAAAAAACTGGGCAAACCTTAAGGCTCCGCCGTCACCATTACGAAAGTTGCCCTGCAAATGGATCTGGTATATGCTAAGCGTCCACTGGGATGGTTCTGTGAGCAAGTGTCACGAAGACTATGAGGAGAATACGCTATTAGGCAATTTAAATAATAATTCTATCTTAGAAATTTTTAACCATCCGGCTCTCACGAAGATCAGAAGCCAGTTTTGCGAAAGCCAGTTACCCACTTTACCTGGCTGTCAGGGATGTTCACGATTGCGTTTTGATCAAGAGTGGTGGATGGGTGCAACAAGGAAAAACAATCCCAATGGTCTGATTACTTTTTCATATGAAGATTTCTAATAATCTCAACAAGGCGATCATTGAGTATCGATTGATTGAAATGGGCTTCGATGTATTTTCTTCCAGATTTGCCCATGGATTCCCACCGATCAGGAAATGAAAGCATTTGATCGATAGCGCCGGCCAAAGAATCCACATCACGCTCAGGCACAAGAAGTCCTGACTCACCATCTTTCACCAATTCCGGAATACCGCTATGTTGTGTTGCCACGACTGGTAATCCTTGTGCCATAGCCTCCATGATAGATACAGGTATTCCCTCCATGTCACCATCTGCTGACGTGACACTGGGAGCGATCAACATATGAGCGTTTGCAAGTAACTCGACCACTTCGCTCGACGTTCGCCAGCCTAAAAATTGCACGCTGTCTTGAAGACCTGCCTCGGACCGAATACCTTCAAGTTTACTGCGTAATGGACCGTCCCCAACAATGCATAGTCTTGCACCAGGGTGTTTTGTAAAAACTTTAGCAAAGGCACGAATAGCATATTCAAGACCTTTTTTCTCAACCAAACGAGCGACAGCAATCATCTGAATCAATCCATTGGTCCCTGGATATCGTGCTTGAAAGACAAATCTCTCACAATCGATGCCTGTATGGTGAACGATAGTTCTACTTTCATCTGCACCTAATTCTATCAAACGCTGACGCCAAAATTCGCTGACTGGGAGAGCCAGATCGAGCTTTTGAAGAAACTGGTCATATAAATCCTTCCCTTTCTCCTGTAGTAAACCGGAGAGGTCATACCCGTGAAAAACAGTTATCAGTGGTCCATTAAGAGCGCCTATACGACGAAGTTCCTCAGCAATCATACCCAGCGGGCCGAAATGCGCTAATATGGCATCATAGCTTCGGAGATAATGGCAAAACGTCCCCATAACAAGCCTCTCCAATTTTGTTATCGGTGCATTACCGATACGGGTCGTGGTCATCCTGCTGAATATAATACGACCACGTTTACTTAGGAGGAGTTTAATCAAACGAAGCACAATCGATGGAATTTCTTCTAATCGGTTGGGCCAATAATTGATGGCCTGATAAAGGTGAGCTGATATATCACCTTCATGGATAATCGTATCCGCTGGAGGCCGGCCGGCATAGATATCAACCTCCACATCACAGGCCAGAAGACCGGCCGCCTGATTAAGCACAAAGGTTTCGGACAACAGAGGAAATTTCCCAGCCAAGAGCGCGACTTTCATTACATAACTCCCTGGTTACAACTCATGCATAACATACAGGAACAATATCAATGTGTTTATCTCCCTGCATGGAAGGCCTTAAAGGAATTTCCTTTGTCGGCCAATGACGCCTGTCTTCAAAAACAAATAGTTGATATTTCTTCGGCAGTGAATCAGAACTATATCTTTCTACTTTAGAAAAATAACGTTCATATCTCATAAAATAGTCAAATCCTGGTGCTCGAACATGATAAGCTTCATACGGGTTGGGTTCAGGATATTCAATTGTTTTTTCCGAAAGTATTGGAACGGGAAGAATGGCTATGCCTTTAGGTTTAAGGATTCTGCGTATTTCTGAAATTGCCTTTTCATCATCAGGGACATGTTCTAGCACATGTGAAGCAAAGAGAAAATCATAACTGTCGTCATCGAATGGAAGTCGCTGAAGATCAACTTGGTGATCGACACCCTTCATATTCAAGTCCGCAGTTTCATATTGGCCAAACCTTTCTGAAAAATAATATTTAAAAAAGGATTCAGGAGCAAAGTGAAGCATCGCCATTTTGTTAGTTGCCATATCTTTCAAGACGTCATTCAAAACGACAAATTGAATTCGATGTCTCTCTTGTGCATTACACTTCGGACATTTCGCATGCTTTCTGAGACCCGTAGAGGGAACGACATCCATGAAGGGACCGCAGTAGCCACAAACAGGACACTCAAATTGATCTTTTTTGCTATTTTGAAGTTGGAATATTGTTAAAAAGACCCTATTTTTCACTCTACGAACATATTGACGCAACGTCATATTTTTCTCCAATAAGCATTATAAAAGAGGAACTCTAATACTTATCTTCTATGCGGTCGAACCGCATTTGGCAAATCTGTTCGGAAATGAGGCCCATCATGAAAACGATGACGGACGTGGAAAACAGAAGCGCACTCATGTTGGTAAACCGATGTGCGGTGATAAACGTGTAAAGATAATAAAACCAACCGGATAGAAAAAGCATCATACTGACCGGCAGAAAAATGCGAAGCGGTGAGTAGAGCGTGCAGATTTTGATGATGATCATTAAAAAACGGACACCATCATTAACGATCCTTATATTGCTCTTGCCCCCCTGTCTCTTTTCGGTCTCAATCGGCACATACTTGATGGATCGACCGCTTCTCAACACACTCAGTGTGGAGGTCGTCGGGTATGAATAGGTATTGGGCAGAAGATATAAAAACCTTCTGGCCACTTCTGTCTTGACTGCCCTGAATCCGGAGGTGAGATCCCTGATCTTGAATTTGGCCACATAGGACGCCAGAAGGTTGAAAATCTTATTCCCGAAAGCGCGCTGAAAAGAAGCCTGCCCTTTCAGTGTTCTTTCCCCCACGACCATATCGTAATCAGGCAGATAGGCTAACAGTTTTTCTATATCTTCAGGAGTATGTTGGCCATCCCCGTCCATAAACACCAGAAAATCACCTTTAGCAGCTCTGATACCGGTTTTGACGGAAGCACCATTTCCAAGATTGTAGGGATGGGAAAACACTCTGGCGCCGGCTTTTTCCGCTTCTTTTCCAGTATCATCTGAAGAACCGTCATTGACCACAATAATATCGATATGCGGATAGAGTGTTTTTATCCTCAGGATGAGCTTGCCTATGGTAGTTTCTTCATTGTATGCCGGAATGATTACCGACACATTTTTCATGTCCGTCATCAACACGTTCCCTGATCACAACAAGAATGGCAATAATGTGCTCAAATAAAATATGGGGTGATCGTGTTTGAATCTCAGTTATCGATCCCCAGTTTTCCCAATTTATACCGAAACGAACGAAAGGTCAGGCCCAGAAGCCTGGCAGCTTCTTTTTTATGTCCGTTTGAGCATTCCAATGCTTTTTTAAAATAAGCGCGTTCAATGTCTTCAAGGATATCATCCAGCGATACACCATGGGAAACGTCATCCAGATCAAACCGCTTTCCTGAAACGCCTTCTATCCACCGTCTTTTATGGGTTGAAATGGAAAGACTTTCCGGCAGAATAATATTGGTTGTCGAAAGCGCCACACTGCGCTCAATCAAATTCTCAAGTTCCCGTATATTTCCAGGGAAATCGTAATTGCTCAATAAATCAATGGCATAGGATGAAATTTTAACCACGTCCTTACCCATTTCTTTAGAGTATTTTTCCACAAAATGCTGCGCCAGAACCCTTAAATCGTCTTTTCTTTCCCGAAGTGCCGGGAGCCTGAGTTCAATCACATTCAGCCTGTAAAACAGGTCTTCCCGGAAATTGCCATTGATCACTTCTTTTTCAAGATTCTTATTGGTTGCGCTGATAATTCTGATATCCACGCTGATATCTGCGGTGCCCCCGACCGCCATGAACACTCTTTGCTGAACAGCCCGCAAAAGCTTGACCTGGAGCCCCATAGGAAGTTCACCGATTTCATCAAGAAAAATCGTTCCTTTATGGGCCACCTCAAAAAAACCTTTTTTATCTGTTGACGCACCTGTAAACGCGCCTTTTTTATGACCGAAAAATTCACTTTCCATCAGGGTTTCGGGAATACCACCGCAATTGACAACCACAAAGGGGAAATCCTTCCGGTCACTCAAATCATGAATCGATCTTGCGATCAGTTCTTTTCCCGTACCACTTTCACCAGTTATAAGAACATTGGTTTTGGTTTTGGCAACCTGAACCACCATCTCAAAAATTTTCTTCATTTTGGGACTGTTCCCGACAATCCTTCCAAAATGCAGGGTTTTCTTTAATTCATCGCCCAGAATCGTTTTTTCACGTTCGACAGATTTCAAATGAATCGCGTTCTGGACGGTTTGTAACAGTTCCTTATTGTCAAAGGGTTTAGGCACAAAATCATACGCCCCGTCATTCATGGCAGTAACAGCAGTCTCTGTCGTCGCATATGCGGATATCATGATGACCGGTGTGTCCGGACTACTCTTTTTGGATGCCCTTAATACTTCTATCCCGGTAATATCCCCCAGCCTGATATCCGTAAGGATAAGGTCATAGTTGTTTTTTTCAAGAAGAGATACGGCAGATAGGCCACTTTCAGCACAAGTCACCGCATACCCTTCCCTGGACAGCATGAATTCAAGGACTTCAAGCATGCTTTCTTCATCATCACAAATAAGAATTTTCTTTCTGTCTGGTGAATGGGTCATGGTATCTGTTCAATTTTCAAGAGGATATATGCACAATCTTGCCGCCAACCATGGTTAGCATTGCTTTGCCTTTAAGCTCCCATCCGGCAAAAGGTGTGTTTCTGCCCAGAGAATGAAAAAAATCGGGATTGACGGTAAATGAAGCTTCTTTGTCAATAATGGTGATATCGGCCGTATTCCCAACGACAAAATCATTACGGACGCCAATAAGCCTTGCCGGGGTTTTGGACATTTTTTCAATCAGGCCTGAAAGGGAGAGAACGCCCTGTCTAACAAGATCAAGGCTTAAGGAAAGAGATGTTTCAAGTCCCACAATACCATTCAGGGCTTTGTCAAATTCAACTTTTTTTTCAAGGACCGCGTGAGGGGCATGGTCAGTGGCAATAGCATCTATGGTGCCATCCGAGAGTCCTTCCAGAATCGCCTGCCTGTCCTTTTCGCCCCTTAAAGGCGGGTTCATTTTTGCGTGTGTATTGTATTTTAAAACGGCCGTGTCTGTGAGCGTAAAATAATGGGGTGCGGTCTCTGCGGACACATGAATACCTCTTTTTTTTGCTTTTCTTATGGCATTCACGGATTCTTCCGTGCTGACATGGGCAATATGAAGGGAGGATTTGGTCAATTCACAAATGGCGATGTCGCGCATAACCATAATACTTTCCGCGGCATTGGGTATGCCTGCCAATCCCAGACGCGTCGAAACAATGCCTTCATTCATGGCGCCATCTGATGCCAGCTCCGGATCTTCACAATGCGAAATGACAAGCAGGTTAAACCGTTTTGCATATTCCATGGCTCGCCGCATCAATTGACTGTTGACAACAGGCTTGCCATCATCTGATATGGCTACGGCACCGGCCTGTTTCAGTTCTCCATACTCGGAAAGTCCTTTTCCCTGCAAACCCGGACTGATGGCTGCCACAGGATACACTCTTGCCAATCCCGCTTTTTTGGCTTTTGAAATAATAAACTCCGTGACCTGACTGCTGTCATTCACAGGAGACGTATTCGGCATGGAACAGACAGCCGTAAACCCGCCGGTAACAGCCGCGCGGCATCCGGTTTCGATGGTTTCCTTATATTCATGACCGGGTTCCCGAAGATGAACATGCATGTCAATCAGACCGGGTACAACAATTTTTCCTGTGGCGTCTATATCATGATCATATGGCACATCCCTGTGCGATTCGGTTGTTCGTTTGGCATCAGACCGTTTTATGATTTCAACGATCCTGTCGTCCTTTACAATAATATCTGCCACCGAATCGAGGTTCCCTGGATCAATAACATGCCCGCCTTTAATCCGTATCAACATTTTTTGCACCTCCTGCCAGCAGATAAAAAAGTGCCATTCTCAAAGCAACACCGTTTGTCACCTGATCAAGTATAATGGAATACGGCCCGTCCGCCACCTCATGTGACATTTCGACACCTCTGTTGATGGGTCCGGGATGCATAATCAGAACATCTTTTTTGGCTGTTGAGACCCTTTCCCTGTTCAATCCGAAGACCTTTGCGTATTCCCTTTCAGAAGGAAAAAGAAAATGGGTCTGCCGTTCTTTCTGAATTCTCAGCATCATGATAACATCTGCATCTGCTATGGCATCTTCCATATTTGTATTCACCGTAATACCATAGTCTTCTATGCCTGATGGAATCATGGTCGGTGGGCCGGATACAATAACTTCTGCGCCCATTTTGGTAAGCCCGGAAATATTTGATCTCGCCACTCTGCTATGAGCAATATCACCGACAATCACAATGCGCAGCCCTTGTATGCTTCCCTTTTTCTCCCTTATCGTCATCATATCCAGAAGCGCTTGAGACGGATGCTCATGCATGCCATCACCTGCATTGATAACTGAAGCCTTTAACACTTTTGACAGCATGTAGGGCGCACCTGATGACGCATGCCGTAATACAAGAATATCCGGTTTCATCGCCTCGATGTTTTTTGCCGTGTCGATAAGGGTTTCCCCTTTGACCATACTGCTTGAACTGGCAGTAATGGAAATGCAGTCCGCACTCAGTCGCTTGGCTGCGATATCAAAGGACAACTTTGTTCTGGTGCTGGGTTCATGAAAAAAGAGTACGATTGTCTTTCCCCTTAACACAGGCACTTTTTTGATGGGCCTTTCTGAAATTTCTTTCATTCTGTCTGCAGTATCCAGAATCAGAGTAATTTCTTCAACAGAAAGAGACGCCATATCCAGGATATCTTTTTTTACAAACTGCATGCTCCCCCTGATCTTTCTTCGTCACATGTAAATTGGGTTGGGTCTTTTTATCTGAGAAAGACGGTTTTAACGAATTAAATGTCCCAGCCGCCCCCATCTGACACCGAAATTGCGGCTATCCCAGGACCAATAGATGATAAACGCTTTTCCTTTCACGGCTTTTAAATTCACAACACCCCAAAACCTGCTGTCATGGCTGTTATCTCTGTTATCCCCCATCACAAACAATGAGTTCTCAGGTACTGTAAATGGTCCGAAATTATCCCGGTTTGCCAGTTTTGAAGGAAAAATTCGTGAATCTGAATGAATCACATAGGGTTTGTTTGCCTGAATCTCATTATTCACATAGAGTTCCTTGTTCTTGACTTCAATCACATCCCCGGAAATACCGACCACTCTTTTTATGAAATCTTTACTGGGATCTTCAGGATATTTAAAAACAATAACATCTTCCCGTTCAGGATCGGTTACAGGAATAAGGCTGATGTTAAAAAATGGAATTTTAACGCCATATATAAATTTGTTGACAAGGATATGATCGCCTATCTGCAGGGTTTCCTTCATCGAGCCCGATGGAATTTTAAATGCCTGTATAATGAACGTCCGGATAAACATTGCCAGAATGACGGCAATAATGATGGCTTCAATATTTTCACGAAGACTGCTTTGGGGATAATAGGGTTCAGAGGTTTCTGTTGGTTTGTTCTGAGTATCTTTTTTCAAATGGCGTGGTCCTTATTGCACATTTTTCGTCAAGTTTTTCACATCTTCAAGCTTTGACGTAATATTATTCTTTATCCATTCAGCATCCCACCATTCTATAGGATTTACAAATGTATCATGGACAAACATGCTGAAATGGAGATGATCACCCACAGCCAGGCCAGTTGTTCCTGTACGTCCTAAAATTTCATCCTTGGCAACAAGGCTACCAGGAGATGTATCTATCTGACTTAAATGAGAATACACACTGAATAATCCAAATCCATGGTCCAGAACAACTGTCTTTCCATAAATGCCGATATTTTCTGTCAACGCGACCTTGCCTGAATTTGCTGCCGGAACCTCTGATCCTTTTATGGAAGCAAGATCGATTCCCATATGGAACTGATGATCGACTGTTTTTTCTTTATATGTATAGCTCCTGTAGTCTGCAAATGTTGCTCGTGTTGCCGATTGAGGCAAACGGCCAAATGATCCCACCCAATACATTTTTTTCTCCGGGTGGGCTCCGGGGGCGGTAATCTGTTGGGCATTTTTCTTGCGGAGCTTTTCATTAACTGCCAAAAACTTGTCAATCCCGGATTCTTCCGGCACGCCAAATTCAGTTGTATCAAACTCCGGCATTTTCCAGTTCAGGAATTGATCGGAAACAATGATCTGATCCTTTTTGTAATTTCTTTTTCTGATGTAATATGAAAAGCCTGCTCTTGCTTTATTGTCAGCGGCATCGCTGGCCGATACATAAATAGACATATTGCGATCCTGGTCAGGGGCAACAGAAAAAAAACACAAATAAATAGTATCGTCGCCAAAATAACCTGAATATCCCGGATAGAACTTGTCTTGCACATATACACCATTTTTTGTATCTTTTTCATTTACTCTGTAAATCGCAAGGCCGCTACCGCCCTGGGTGACATTATGCGTTTTTGACAACATATCAATTTCCGGTGGTGTCGTGTCAATGGTCAGCAACTTCTCCGTATAAATTTTGTTCCCACTGCCCCAGTTCCGCCATGAAAAATCAATAACCACAATTCTCAAGGTAACGGTTCCGTCCTTTAAGCCCAAGTGCTTGGGTTCAACTAAAATATCAATCTCCTTATGCAGGAGTTTCCCACCTTTGTAGACAGGTCCGGCAGGATAGTCCTCGTCCATTAAAACAGTTTCTTCCTTACCGTCTTGCAGGAGTCCCATCCATATTTTTTTTAAACCTGTTTTGTTATCTGTTATGGCACCCTTGATCCAAAAGGAAGCGCCAACAGGTGTCTGGGGGATATCCAGATGGACAACGGGTGTGGTGCTTTCAAAACGAAGAAAAAAAATGCCTGCCAGGGGAATAATAACAATTACAATAATGAATAAAATTAACCATTTCGTTTTTTTGTTGGTCTGGGGGGGCCTGGGTTTCATGAATTCCTTCTAATGTTATGTCTGATAACAGTCTGTCTGTCAATTATGGCTTTCATTATAACCTTAAATTTTATATGGTCAATAACAGTAATAAACACAGTAATCAAGGTGAAGTTTTCGTTTCTTGACTTTTATCAATGCAGAGGATAGACCCTGTGAAAGATCAGTTAAAAATCATGGCATGTTATAACGGAACCGGAGAGGAAAAATAAAGCATGAAAATCGGAAAACTTTCTATTGATAAAAAAAGAGGTTTTTTTCTGATAGCAGGTCCCTGTGTGATCGAAGATTATTCAACCACATTTGAAATTGCATCCCGCCTGAAAGACATCACGCTGGACCTTAACATTCCATTTATATTCAAGGCATCTTATGACAAGGCAAACCGGACATCACTGAATTCATTCAGAGGACCGGGTATCGAAGAAGGCCTAAAAATTCTGGAAACAATTAAGGCAGAATTAGACGTCAAGATTCTTTCTGACGTCCATACCATTGAAGAAGTACATATGGCATCAAAAACTCTTGATATCATTCAAATTCCTGCTTTTTTATGTCGACAGACCGATTTAATATTAGAGGCAGCAGGCACCGGAAAACCGGTTAACATCAAAAAAGGCCAGTTTCTGGCACCATGGGATGTCAAGAATATCATTCACAAATTTATTTCCACTGGCAACAATCGTATCATGATCACAGAACGTGGGGTCCAGTTTGGCTATAATAATCTGGTTGTTGATTTTCGAGGTATCAGTATCATGCAGCAATCCGGTTATCCGATTATTTTTGATGCGACCCATAGTGTGCAGCTGCCGGGTGGCATCGGATCAAGTTCAGGTGGCCAGAGAGAGTTTGCGCCCATACTGGCGAAAGCCGCAATTGCCGCAGGTGTAGACGGGATTTTCATTGAAGTTCACAAAGAACCGGAAAAAGCACTCTGTGATGGCCCGAACTCGCTTAGGCTTGATGAAACACAAAAACTTCTTGAAAAGCTGAAAGCCATCAATAAAGCAGTGATGGCATAACATCTTTGCCTGATTATTTTAAAAAATCAGGATCATCCTTGGGATCATAAATAATCAAAAAAGATATCAACCATGATTGAAGAAAAAATAAAAAAAATCCGCCTGTTGCTGCTTGATGTGGATGGTGTGCTGACCGATGGACGAGTTATATATAATGATGACGGTACGGAAATAAAAGCATTTAATGTGAAAGACGGGTTAGGCCTGAGACTTCTTATGAATGCCGGGATCAAAACAGGTGTTGTTACAGGGCGTCGGTCAAATGCCCTGATATACAGATGTAAAAACATTGGTATCCACTATGTTTTTGATGGCATTTCTGAAAAAGGCAAGCTCCTTGAAACCATCGTCAGCCAGACGGAAATTTTACCTGAGGAAATCGCTTTTATGGGTGATGACTTGCCCGATATCCCTTTGTTAAAAAAAATTGGCGTCCCCATCGCGGTCAGGGATGCTCATGAAAATGTCATTGACGCATCTGAAATAGTTACAGAAAAAAGGGGTGGTGACGGGGCTGTGCGTGAAATATGTGAAAAAATATTAAAGGTAAAAGGCCTTTGGGATCAATCGATCAATGACTTCATCGGGTAAAACAAAATCTTTCAAGTTGAAATCATTGATATTGGTGATCCTTTTTCTTTCATTGGCCGGCGTCCTGGGTGCCTATCTGATGAACCGGACAAAAACTGAAAATATTATGGATGTTGCCCAAAGCATTAACAAAGACGCCAGTCTTTCTATTAAAAAAGTCCACCATACCGCAACCAAAAACGGATTGAAACAATGGGACCTCACTGCTGAAACAGCAGATTTTTATGAAGACAGAAACGAAATCCAGTTTCACCAGATTAACATTATATTTTTTTTAAAAAACGGTGACGGGGTCACTCTGACTGCTAAACATGGCACATTAAACACGGAAACAAATAATATTGATATTTCTGGTGATATTGTCGCTGTCTCTGAAAATGGCACCCTTGAAACCGAAAAGTTGCAATACTTGGATAAAAGGCATATAATAGTGGGAAACACGCCGGTTAAATTAATGGGGAACACGTTTTCCATATCAGCAAACAGGATGACTTTAGATCTTGTGACCGAAAGAACACAGTTTGAAGAAAAAATAAAGGGGATGTTCAGTGAAGGCCTTAAGTAACCAGGACAGATTATCATCCATGGCTCTTTTATCAAACCGGCTGGTATTCATGATGGCTTGCTTTTTGTTTTTATTTTTTGAAAGGGGGTTGCATGCCATGGAAGATCTGCCCTCCCCTTCTGAAAATACAAATAAAATAAATATATTGGCAGACAAGCTGGTATTTGAACGCGAAAATAATTTTGCCGAATTTTCAGGTCATGTGGAGGCAACTGAAAAAGATACCGTGCTTACTGCGGATAATATGAAGATATATTTTAATAAAGATATGGCAACCCGTCAGGAAGCGTCATTCAACAACCAGAATATTAAGGAAATTCATGCCAGTGGGAATGTAAGAATCCTGTTTGATAATAATGAAGCTGTTTCAGAGAATGCCTTATATTCTATTGAGAATAACGTACTCGTATTAACCGGAAATAACACCAGGGTAACCAATGGGAATAATTTTATAGTGGGTGAAAAAATAACCATTTTTCGTGCAGATGGGAGCATATCTGTGGAAAGCAGTCAGCAAAACCGGGTACAGGCAGAATTTTATTCAGAAGAAAGTACGATAGGGAAGGAAACGAACATTTTTAATAAAGAACAAACAGAAAAATCAAAAATAACGCCATGAAAATTCAGGAATTCCCCAAATGATGATTTCTTGTTCTGGCACAAACAATTCCTTTACTTATAATGCAGGTGTATTAGAATTAGGAAAAATTTGATGCCCAAACTGATTATTGATAAACTGGTAAAGAGTTACAATGGCAAAAAAGTTGTGGACGCTGTTGACCTGGAAGTGGAAGACGGTAAGGTTGTTGGCCTTTTAGGGCCCAATGGCGCGGGGAAAACAACCACCTTTTATATGGCCGTTGGATTGATTAAACCTGAAAAAGGCAATATCATCTTAAACAGCAAAAATATAACAGATGATCCCATGTATTTGCGGGCAAGAAAAGGGATTGGATATTTGCCGCAAGAATCTTCGATTTTCAGGAAATTGACTGTAAAGGAAAATATCCTGGTGATCCTTGAAGCACTGCCCATGCCAGCTCCGGATCGTAAAAAAAAAGCTGAAAAGCTTTTAGAGGAACTGGGTATCCAGCATCTTGAGAACAGAAAGGCGTATGTACTTTCAGGAGGAGAACGAAGAAGACTTGAAATATCAAGAGTGCTTGCAACCGATCCGGATTTCGTTCTGCTGGATGAACCATTTGCCGGTATTGATCCGCTTGCAGTAACCGATATACAGGATATTATCGGGCACCTAAAAAAAAAGGGGATCGGTATTTTAATATCTGATCACAATGTAAGAGAAACGTTAGGGGTCTGTGATAATGCATATATTATGAATGAAGGCAAAGTAATTGAGTCAGGGCATCCGGAAAAAATCACTGAAAGCAAAATCGCAAGGCAGTTCTATCTTGGAGACGAATTTAGACTTTAAAAATGGCTATTGAACTACGACAACAACTTCGATTGAGTCAGCAGCTGGTCATGACGCCTCAGCTTCAGCAGGCAATTAAGCTATTGCAATTGTCACGCCTTGAACTGGTGGATATGATCCAACAGGAAATGGAAATCAACCCTGCGTTGGAAGAATCTGTGGACCTTTCTTCTGATGAAACCCCAACAGATGATCAGGAAACGAGCACAAAGGAAGATTCCGGGTCTGCCGAAATAAAAATTGATGAAAAAATTAAAAATGATACAGACTGGGAAAACTACCTTGATGAATATAACTCGACAGGCAAAGCCCAGTATGAGTCTGAAAGCAAGGAAGCCCCGCGATATGAGTCCTTCATCTCTGCAAAGCAATCATTAGGGGATCATCTCCTGTGGCAACTTTTAATGGCAATGCCGTCACCTGAGGAAGAGGAAATAGGCAGCCAGGTCATCGGCAACCTGAATAAAGATGGATATCTGACGGCATCTGTTGAAGAAATAGCCGAAATAACAAAATATTCTGTCGATGATGTGGAAGATGTCCTTTTTTTGCTTCAGACATTTGATCCTGTGGGGGTATGTTCGAGAAACCTGAGCGAATGCCTTCTCATCCAGGCAAAACACCTTGGCCTTAACGATAAAATTGTCATTGAAATTATTAAAAATCATATCCCGCACCTGGAAAATAAAAATTACAAAGCCATCAGCAAGGCATTAAAAATCAGCTTAAAAACAGTTATCGCTGCAGTAAATATTATCCAGGGATTTGAGCCAAAGCCAGGACGCCCGTTTAATGATGACGAACCCCATTACATCATTCCTGATATTTATGTATACAAGTATGAAAATAAATTTGTTATCATGCTGAATGATGATGGTGTGCCCCGGCTTCGGATTAACCCTTACTATAAAAAAGCCATTAGCAAAGGAGAAATAATTTCAAGTAATACCAAAAACTATCTTCAGGAAAAAATGCGGTCAGCCACATGGCTGATCAAGAGTATTCATCAAAGGCAAAAAACCATTTACAATGTCATGGAGAGCATTGTAAAATTTCAAAAAGATTTCTTTGATAAGGGTATTGCACACTTAAAACCCATGGTGTTAAGAGATGTGGCTCAGGATATCAGTATGCATGAGTCCACAGTCAGCCGGGTAACGACGAATAAATATGCATTTACACCCCAGGGAATTTTTGAACTGAAATATTTTTTTAACAGCTCAATCAACCGCATCCATGGATCGGCAATCGCTTCTGCAAGCGTACAGGAAAAAATCAGACGGCTTATTACCAGTGAAGATCCAAAGAGACCATACAGTGATGAAAAAATCGCTGAGATTCTCAAAGAATCCAATATAGACATTGCCCGCAGGACCGTTGCAAAATACAGAGAAATTATGCGCGTCCTGCCATCTAACAAACGTAAACAATATTAGAGGGAGGTTTTTTATGCAAACTTCTATCACTTTTAAAAATCTTGATTCCTCCGATGCATTAAAATCGTATATCCAAAAAAAACTGGATCGATTTGACAAATTGTTAGACAGCCCTGCTGAAGCGAGTGTTGTTCTGTCTGTTGAAAAAATTCGTCATATTGCTGAAATCAAACTCGCCAGTGACAGACTGAATATTCAGGCAAAAGAAGAAACTGAAAATATGTATTCGTCAATTGACATGATCATTGATAAACTCAAAAAACAAATCACGAAAAGCAAGCAAAAAGTCAGAGAAAGAAGGCCTGGTCCTAAAAGCGGTATTAAAGGTAGCGCCGAACGAAACCAGAGTGGACTTTCAGACGATGATCCGGAGGATGACAGTCAGGTTATCATTGAAAATATCCACTATAAACCCATGGATATCAATGAAGCCATCATGCAGATTGACATAGAAAAAGAAAACTTTTTTGTATTCACACATGCAAAAACAAACAGGGTGAATGTCCTCTATAAACGAAAAGACGGGCATCTGGGGTTGATACAGCCAACACCTTGAAAAATATAACGATAGCAAAAACGTCCATTTGATTGATATGATTGAACAAGAGTTCACCCTTGACTCTTTGACAAATATATCTGAAACTGGAACGAGTTTGAATATGCTTCAATCGTAAGCTTAAATGCAAACAAACCCAGAGTGTGAAACGCCACTCTGGGTTATTTAATAATTGATAATATCAGGGCTTTATTTTGATTTTGTCGGTATCCCCGGTGATATAAATGAAAATTACAGATCTGCTCAACGAAAACACAATCATTCCTGATTTAAAAGCACGCGATAAAAAAGGTGTGCTTGAAGAACTTGTTAAACCTGTGTCAGATATTGTGAATATCAGTCACGAAGACCTGGTCCGCGTTTTAATGGACAGAGAAAGACTTGGCAGCACAGGCATTGGTGATGGCATCGGCATTCCTCATGGAAAACTGAAAGGAATCGACTCTCTGGTGATCGGCTTTGGCATGAGCAAGCACGGTGTTGATTTTGAATCATTGGACAATCGTCCCACCCACCTGTTCTTCCTTATCATAACGCCTGAGGAATCCACAGGACTTCACCTCAAACTTCTGGCGCAAATATCCAAACTTCTGAAAAATGAGTCTTTCAGGGAAAGATTACTGGGTACATCAGACAGAAATGAAATTTTTAACATTATCAAAGAGGAGGATGAGGATTTTTGAGTGAAAAATCAGGAAATTATTATTATTACAGGACTTTCCGGTTCAGGAAAAAGTTCGGCAGCTGAAGCATTTGAAGACTGCGGGTATTATTGCGTGGACAATATGCCGGTAGCGCTTCTGCCCAATTTTCTTGAAATACCTGTAATCAATTCAGCAAAAATCCAAGGATTTGCTTTTGTAATGGATTTGCGGGAAATTGATTTTCTGCTTAAATTTCCTGCCATATTTGATTCTCTCAAAACAGAAGGTTATCACCTCAAAATCATTTTTCTTGAGGCAAGTGACACTGTTCTCATAAAGCGCTATAGCCACACAAGACGGCATCACCCCTTAAGTCGCGAAAAAAATCTCACAGATGCCATTCATACAGAAAAAGAACAGCTTAAGACATTAAGGAAATCAGCTGATATATTGATTGATACCTCAGAACTCAATATTCATGAGCTTAAGTCCAAAATAACAGCCATAGCCCAACAAAAAATTGTCACAGAAAAAATGAAAATTTCTGTGATCTCATTTGGGTATAAATATGGTATTCCCCAAAATGCTGACCTTGTTATCGATGTTCGTTTTTTAAAAAACCCTTTTTTCATACCGGAACTCAAACCCAAAAATGGCAAAGAAGAGGAGGTTAGAAACTTTGTTATCCATAATGGCGAGGCCATTACATTTTTGAAAAAGTACCTGGAGTTACTTGACTATTTAATTCCTTTATATAAGAATGAAGGAAAATCGTATTTAACAATTGCGATTGGTTGCACAGGCGGCCGGCACCGCAGCGTCGCTATTGCCGATGCCATTTTCGAACATATTCGGAGTCATTATCAGAAAGTTAACATCACGCACAGAGACATCGAAAAAGACGCGGATTAAGTTCAAATTGTTTAACAACATATCTTGATGCTATTCATATATGCCAATGAAATATTAATTAATCATCATATAATTAAAGAGGGGATATGACAGGAATCGTAATTGTAACTCATGGCCAGCTTGGAGACGCACTGATTGAAGCAGCAGAGTTTATAACAGGTCAGAAACCTGAAGCTGTTGTTGCCGTATCCATAAATATCCAGTCAAACGCTGATAAATTAAGGGAAAAAATAGAAAAAAAAATCAACGAGGTAAAAGGTGATAATGGCGTTCTGATTTTGACCGATATGTTTGGCGGATCTCCCTCCAATTTAAGTTATTCTTTTCTTGAAGAAGGTTCTATTGAGGTCATATCCGGTGTTAATTTACCCATTCTTTTAAAAGCCATTGATATTCGGGTGAAAATGCCTCTTTCCGAAAGTGTTGAAAAAATAGTTGATTTTGGGAAAAGAAGTGTATCCCTGGCAAGCGGGATATTGAAAGGAAATAAACGAGGCTAATTTTTAAATCAAGCGTAAACGAAAATCAGTTTTTTTCTGGCACAGCCATACAGATCAGAAATAAATACTGGTTCGAAAAAGCACAAAATACAAGGAGGCATTATGAGCATAAAAATCGGAATAAACGGTTTTGGAAGAATTGGACGCGTCGTTTTCAGAGCCGCTCTTAAACGCTCTGATGTTGAAGTTGTTGCGATCAATGACCTGACAAATACGGAAACACTTGCACATTTGCTGAAATATGATTCTGTTCATGGCACGCTTAAAGAAACGGTTTCTGCTACGGATAATGGCATTGTGGTCAATGGAAAAGAAGTTGCCGTAACATCTGTCAAAGATCCTGCAGAACTGAAATGGAAAGATGTCGGTGTGGATATCGTAGCAGAGTGTACAGGTATATTCAAGGATCGGGAAGGCGCATCCAAACATCTCAATGCAGGTGCCAGAAAGGTTATCATTTCAGCACCGGCAAATTCCCCGGACATCACCATTGTCATGGGAGTAAACCATGACAAATACGATCCTGAAAACCACCACATCATTTCAAATGCGTCATGCACCACCAACTGCCTTGCACCCATAGCCAAAGTCATCCATGAAAAATTCGGGTTTGTAAATGGTCTCATGACAACCATCCATTCCTACACCGGCGACCAAAAGCTTCTTGACTTCCCCCATAAAGATCTGAGGAGAGCAAGGGCAGCCGCACTTTCAATGGTGCCAACAACAACAGGCGCTGCAAAAGCTGTAGCCCTGGTCCTTCCGGATCTTGCAGGAAAACTGAATGGGTTGTCCATCCGGGTGCCCACACCAAACGTTTCCCTTGTCGATCTTGTTGCAACCGTGGAAAAAGCGAATATCACCACTTCCGAAGTCAATGAAGCCCTGAAAGAAGCATCTGAAAACGAATTGAAAGGCATTCTTGGCTGTTCGGATCTGCCGCTTGTATCCTCCGATTATAATGGTTCCGAATTGTCGTCAATTGCGGATTTGCCAACCACCTACGTTATCGGAAACATGATTAAGGTTCTGTCATGGTATGATAATGAAACCGGCTACTCAAACAGAATGCTTGATCTTGCAGAAATGATCGGCGCCAAGCTTTAAGAACAAATGAATGGATTGATAACAGGCCCGGATATCATTCGAAAATTTAAATCAATCGATACGGAGAGAAAAATATGGAAAAAAGAACGCCTTTGATAGCAGGCAACTGGAAGATGCACAAGACCTGCGCCGAGGCTGTCGATGCCGCAAAAACGCTTGTTCATCTGGTGTCTGCCGTAACTGAAAGAGACATCATGATTGCTCCGGTATTTACAGCACTTTATCCTGTTTCAGCCATATTGGATGGCACCCAAATCCATCTGGGGGCTCAAAATATCCATTGGGAAGATGAAGGTGCCTTCACAGGAGAGGTTTCAGGCAAAATGCTTATATCTGCAGGCTGTCGATACGTTATTATCGGTCATTCAGAACGGCGCCAGTTTTTTCACGAAAGTGATCAATGGGTAAATCTCAAAATCAGGGCGGCTGTCAAATCCAACCTCATTCCGGTGATGTGCATCGGTGAAACTGAAACAGAATATGAACAAAAAAATACGCTTTCAGTACTTGACAAGCAAATAAAAAAAGGGTTAGAAGGGTCGTTCTCTGACTCACTGGCCAACCTGGTCATTGCATATGAACCGGTGTGGGCCATAGGGACAGGAAAAACAGCAAAAAGTGCTCAAGCCCAGGAAGTGCATCATTATATTCGTTCTTTGATTGAGAAACTTTTTGGTAATGTGCTTGCCAAATCCATAAGAATAATATATGGAGGAAGCGTAAAACCTGAGAACATTTCCGAATTGATGAATCAACCGGATATCGACGGTGTACTTGTGGGCGGTGCAAGTCTTATTCCGGAAACATTCAGCAGAATTGTTCTTTACCAATAATATTTACAAGATATTTAAAGTGCTAACTTTATGGGAATATTAATTACAGTTATACATGTAGTGGTTTGCTTGGCGTTAATCCTGATTGTACTGCTTCAAACCGGAAAAGGCGCATCGATCGGTGCATCCTTTGGTGGCGGTGGCAGCCAGACACTCTTTGGCGGTTCTGGCGCAGCAACATTTTTAAGTAAAGCAACAACTGTTATTGCGATCATTTTTATGTTGACATCGCTGACCCTGGCGTATATGTCCGGTCATGCATCTCGCGACTCTATCATGACAGAGATAGCATCGCCCATTGAGCAGCCATTGCCTGCTGAACAGAGTATGCCCGCGGGGACAGCAGCCGATAATAGCAAGGATGGTGCAACCGAAACACTGCCTGCTGAGGAAGGCGCTCAATAAAATTGACTATGCCGAAGTGGTGGAATTGGTAGACGCGCACGGTTGAGGGCCGTGTGGGGCGACCCGTGGGAGTTCAAGTCTCCCCTTCGGCACCAGTTAAAAACATTTGATTTTTTAAAATCACTTCAATCAAGTTCTCTTCTAATCTATTATTTGAGGGAATCAATGGGTGTTTTAAACACATTGCTCATCATTGACGATAATGAGATTCTTTTAAACGCCATAGATGATTACTTCAGTAAAAGAAATTACAAAGTTTATGCATCGACAAACGGTCTGGATGCCCTGAAACTGTTAGAAACTCATGGAGAGGCCATTGATCTGATTATAACAGATTTAATCATGCCCAATATCAGTGGTGTCGGCATCATATCTATTGCCAAAAAAAAATACCCCAAGATACCGGTTATTGCCATAACGGGTTGGGGTGAACATCCGGAAGCTCTGGCTGCAGAGGCCAATGCAGACAAAATTATTGAAAAGCCGATCAAACTGAACAAGCTTGAAGATGTTATCAAGGACATGCTTGCTCAAAAAAATTTAAATAAATAAATCCGCCAGGTATTTTAAAAATGAAATTCCCCTTAATTGGTGTCAGTCAAGCAATGAACAAGGTCAGAGAACTTGTTGAGCATGTGTCTGACACGGGTTTGAATATTATTGTCACAGGAGAAAGTGGTGTTGGAAAAGAAGTTGTTGCCCAGAATCTTTATTATAAGTCACCCCGAAACGGGAAACCCTTTGTAAAAGTAAATTGTGCCGCACTTCCGGAAGGACTTCTTGAGAGTGAACTTTTCGGTTATGAAAAAGGTGCATTTACAGGTGCGGAAAAAAAAAGACGGGGCAAGTTTGAACTTGCAGACAAAGGCGTGCTCTTCCTTGATGAAATCGGCGACATGCCCTTCTCTCTCCAGTCCAAATTGCTTCATGTGCTCCAATCCGGAGAATTTGCGCCACTTGGCTCAGAAACAGAAAGAAAATCAGATACCTGGATTATTGCGGCCACCAATCATGATCTGGAACAGGATATTAAAACCAAGTCATTCAGGGAAGACCTTTTTTACCGATTGAATATTATCAAAATACATTTGCCGCCTCTTCGTGAAAGACCTGAAGATGTTTCGGTTTTGGTTTCCCACTATATTAAAATTTACTCGAACCAATATAATGCCGGCAAATTTGATATGCCGGACAGTAAAATCATGGCTAAATTTATAGCGTATCACTGGCCAGGGAATGTCCGGGAGCTTCAAAATGTGCTGAAAAGATATATGGTCATCCGGGACTGGGACGAGATACTTCGCGCCCTCCCCACCATGGAGGAAGCACCGGTCGTGATGTCGAGCCAGCCAAAATCCGCTGGTCAATTGCAGCCAGACCCCAGCGATACAATTGTCAATACCGGGATACAAAATCTGCCAGAATTATATTCATCTGATTTTTCTGCTTTTTCACTCAAGAAAATACGGAAAAAAGCATTGGATCAGGTTGAGGCAAAAGCGATTACGCATGTCCTGACGCATACAGGATGGAACCGCAGCAAGGCGGCAAAAATTCTCCGTGTCAGTTACAAAACACTTTTAAATAAAATTACCGAATTGAATATATCGCCGCCATCAGACTCCGTTCTTTAGTATCCATCCCCAAAATGCTGTTTTTATAACACGTGGAAACCCCTTCAATCTGCGGAAACGGCCTTCGGTGTTTCCTTCTCCGCTTCCTTTTTGGCAATAATTGAAAGGAGCCGGATCACCTCTTTGTTTTGTTCAACCATTTCGTTATACTTCATTAACATCTCGTTATACTTCTCCAGCATTTCCTGATTCTGTTCAAATAGTTTATTGATTGCCTTGGCCGTATACAACGTACCCAACGCAGCTTGTTCCAGCTTATAATCTGCATTGACCGAACTGTTTGGGGGTGGTTTTAATGAGTCAAACTCCCGGCCGAGCTGGTCTATCATCTCATCCATGGATTCGGCGGAAACAGATGGAGAAATATTTGTTAAAGAAAAAATACATAACAGAAAGATTATCCCTAATTTCATTTTAACAGTGTCCCTATATACTAAATTATTCCTGTTTATTACCATTTTTATTCTCATAAACAAATCGCCAGTCAGAATAGGTTGTTGCATTCTCAAAATAGGAATACTCTTTTGAAAATCCCGCAACCTTTAACGGTTTTTTCTTGCTTCTGCTGAAAACACCCTTGAATTTCCCCCCCTTATCCAGGACAAGTCCCCACTCTCCATTTTCCACCATCGGGTCTCTGTAGATTTTTCTCAAATGCCTTTTCACGGTCATTGATCGGGGATCTTTCAATAACGCCTGAAAATTTTGAGGATATGAAGGATTCTTTTCATCTCTTGATGAAAGGTAATACGATTTGATCGCCTGCTGAATCTGATCTCCCCTGAACAGCAATTCTTTTTCATTTTCCCGTTTCACAGTCGTTTGCCAATATTTGCCGGCTCCCATCATGACGATGCCAAAAACAACCATCATGAAAAGTACGCTGATAAGTGTAAATCCGTCCGCCTTTTCCGGTATATCCATAAACGAAGACTCACAGCAGTCATTACCGGCCATCTTCCCCTCCCCCTACCACTCATTGTAAGGCACGCCTTCAAGGCTGACCAAATTGGCCCCGCTATGGATATCATATATGCCACCTTCAACATCTTCTCCTTCCGGCGGAATCAGAATCCATGTCGATGCACTGAATGTGAACGGATCTTTGGGAACCTCCCGTATATATTTTTCCTGTGCAAGCACCTCAAGGCTATCCGGATACTTTCCATGATCTGCATAATATTGATCAATCACATCTCTTAAAACAAAAAGGGACCGGCGAAGCGATGTTTCCCGGGCTCCTATTACAGATTTCTGAAAATTGGGCATGGCCATGGTTGCAAGGATACCGATCAATGAAATCACAATCATCATTTCAATCAGTGTAAATCCTTTTTGATTCCTGCCTGTGCGGTTAGCCATATGCATCACCAGTTTCGATAGCTTGACCCATCAAGTGCTTTTCTGTCACTTTTTGAATAGATATCATAAACATCCTGACCGCCCCATATGTCACTATCGCTGTCATCCGAATATGATCTCAACCCCCATTCCCCATCCTCTGTCACCGGATCACGGGGAATCCGCCTCAAAAATTTCATTTTTTTTGATTCCGGACCTTTAAGCGGGATACCCTCCACTAAAATCTCAAGACTTTCAGGGTATCCGCTTGAAAGTGCTTCTTTCGGTATAAGACCGTCATCACCCATTTTCTTGTATGAATCGATGGCGGTTCGTATCATTCTCAGATTCTGCTTCAGTTCGATTTCTTTGGCTCTTTTATATGTGACCTGTGACAAGGGAACGATACCTGTCATCAATATAGATAAAATGGCCATGGTTGCGACCAGTTCAATCAAGGTAACCCCATCAGCATTAAAAATCCTTTTCAACGGCATCATCCTCCAAATGCATCCCACCGGGCCATCACATATATATCTTTTGCAAATTCTTCTTTTTTCCGGTAGATGCTGCATGTGTTTTTCGCATCGTCCATGCTCTTGAAACGCCCGACAAATACGCGATAATATGCCCCTTTTCCCGTTATCTCCGCAAACACCAGGAATGCATCATAGTTAAGTGCTGACAATTCATTCACTCTATCATCTGCATGCTTTTTTTTTAAATACGAATTGACATGGATGCTGTATGGCATGGACACTGCCCAGGCCGTCCCGGATGGTTCTGTTCCTGCGGTATGGTTTTCCTTCTGATTCCCGGCCCTCTGATCGTCAGGTGTATCCAAAATCCGATCATCGGATTCCTCATCCTTTATCATGGCGGCATCATCTGTTTGGAGACGAGCATCTTCCATGCTGTCTTGTTGTTTTCCAGAGAGTTCAGGAACAATCCGGTCCTGTTTCTCGTCCGGCCCGGCAGGAACGGTTTTCAATTGATTCTGGTTCCTGAACCAGGCTTCATTAGGATACGCCTGATAGGCTTTTTCTTTCTTGACCGCACTCTCATAGGGCTCTCTCAAAGAAAAATTTCTTTCTTTGCCAGACCAGACCTCAAGCATATCCCTGTCAGGTATTTCCTGAGTTTTAATCACATAGGGCGTAATCACCATCAGGATATCTGTTTCTGAATTATTGGTATCAAAATTGGAAAAAAGGCTTCCGAAAATCGGAATCGATCCCAACAGGGGTATTTTTTTAATATTTTCCCGTTCCTCATCACTGATCAGGCCACCGATCACGATCACTTCCCCATCCTGCATGGTCAAAACCGTTTTGGCGTTTCGTGTCCTGATGGAGTACTGGGGATCAGATACTGTTCCCACATTGCTGCCCAGGCCACTGACTTCAAGAGACAACGTCAGTGAAATTTCGTTCTGCATATTGATCACAGGCATGGTCTCAAGCTTGATACCCACATCCTGATAGGCATAATCATAGGTTTCATTACCACTTGTATCGATTTTCCGGTTTGAACGAATAGGCACCCTGTCTCCCACATGAATGAATGCTTTTTCAAGATTTTTAACCCGGATTTGCGGTTTGGCAAGAATTTTGGTATCGCCATCCCGCTTTAGCAGATTGATCGTTGCGGTTGGCAGAGACAGGAGTAACTCCTTGTTTGACAGGCTGTCAAGAGAGTAAAGTGAGGCAAAAGACGCTTTTGAAGTTTCGGTGCTGATTGTCTCGCTTGTTGCCCCGATACCCAAAGACACACTATCTGAAAATTCAAGCCCCAGCTGTTTTTCTTTTTCCCGTTTCACCTCGAGTATCTCGACATTTAACAACACCTCAGCCGGTGTCCTGTCATTTGCATTGATAATCCGGGATGCCAGTTCTATCACTTCGCTGGTGCCGCGAATGACAATTGTATTTAACTTTTCATTGGCAGACATATCATTGTTCTTAAGAATCTTGGAAAGCAGAGACACCATTTTGGGAGAGTCAATATTGTTCAGGTAAAACGTTCTTACCTGAAGGTCTTCATATTCTTTTGTTTTATCCGGCGTATCCGGATATATCAGCATTGTTTTTTCATTTATTATACGTGCGGCAAGATCATTCGTCCTGAGAAGAACATCGATAAACCGGTCAAAGGAAACGTCTGTCATGAAAAGTGTCACCATTGTTTCCTTCATGTCCTTGTCAAAAATAAAATTGATGCCTGACAGCTTTGCCAGGACTTCAAAAACATTTACAATCGGTGTTTTTTTAAATTTTAAAGAAATCGGGGCCGTGGACCTCAGTTCCAGCTGATATTTGGGCGGCATGCCATCTTGTGGTGATATTTTCTCATCTGACTTGAAATAGGACAGCAGTTTTTGTGCTGCCTGATTTTCAGGATTCAGCTGAAGCGATTTTTCAGCCACCTGCCTCGCTTTGGCATAGTCTCCGGACTGCATGAGCTGTTCCGCACGCGTGGCAAGTGCATGTGATTCTTTGAAACCTTCCGCTTTTTTTACTAGGAGTTTTGACTTCTGGTTATCTGCATTAAATGACATGCTTGTTTTCAAAGCCTCAATAGCATCATCAAACTGCCCGTCTTTCAACAGGGTTTCGCCTCGTTCCATATGTATCATGGAAGCATTCCACTCTGCTCTAAAAAGAAGAAGTTCTATTTCTGTATTACCGGGGTATTTTTTTTTCGCCGCCCTTAAATAGGATACGCTCTTATCCCATTCATTATTATCGATTAATTCATTGCCGGTTTTAATATATCTGTCGCTCCCGGCACAACCGGACAGGCTTAGTATGGCAAACAAGATAAGGGCAGTTAAAAAAACCGTTTTTATCTTAAAATTATTTTCGCTCATAGCATCACTCCTGAAAAAGGAATACTCTTGATAATCAGACGTTCTAAAAGGAACAGCACCATCAGAATTCTCCCATGTCGATATACACAGTTTCATTAAGCGTTTCTGCCAGCAGTCTAATAGAACGACCTGTGATTTCCTGGACTCGATATTTGCCATCGATTCTGTCACCGACCCGGATGACAAGTGTTTCTTTGCCCCTCTGAAGGAAAATGGCTTTTTCACCTTTGCTTTCATAAGACCCCAGAACGGTAAAGCGACCCAATTCTTCATCTACGATTGCCATTTTATCCGGAACATATGGCTCCGTGTCTTCTGCTTCAACCATCGGTAATGGTTCAGCCGGAATTTTCTCATTCGTGGGCACTGTTTTTTTTTCATCAAAAAACAAATTTTTTATAACAGCCCCTGAATGGCTGGGTGGATTTAAAAAATCTGATATCATGACACGGGTATGACTTATTTTCAGGTCTTCATCTTCAGCAGATGGTATTTTCATGGTGATGACGCGTTTATTCTTTTCACCGGAATAGGTCAGTTCAGCTACGGTGGCCTGCTTAAAGGGATGATTCAGCCTGTACGCCAAGGTTATCATGAAAATAATGACCAGACAGATGAGTATTTTTTTATTTCTGTCCATGGCGTCTGTCAGGTTTTCTCCTTGTAATACGTTGTAAACGCAATCGACATATCCACCTTTTCCTTTTCATTTGAATCATTATAAAACGCAAGCTGATCGATACATAATAAAAATGGCGAAGTCTGTATGTCAGCAAGAATTTTCTTAAGCTGCCTGTACCCCCCTGTAACCGTGCAAGACGTGGTATATTTCCACAGCGAATGGTTCGCTAAATACTCCGGCTTGAAAGTCATTTTGCTGACCACCAGACCGGATTCCGTAAATCTTTCCTTCAAGTCACCTACCATATCTATGAAATCGGATTCAGGCTCCAGATGATCATAAAACTGTTCAAGGTCTTTTCGGGACGCCAGATAACCCGTTTCGCCATTTGGTTTTGGTGTGTTTTTTAATCGCCTGAGTTTACTGTAACGTTCCTGAAGAGAATCAATATCCTTACCCTGTCCGGCAACCAGTATAATGTACATCAGGACATTCGCTGCCAAAAGAACAAAACAGATTCCAAAAGAAATGCGTTTCAGGTGAAAAATTTTTAAAATGTCCGTTCTATTCATTTAAGCCTGTCTTCTCCTGAAAAATACGATTCAGGTCCAATGTGCAAGACAAATCAAACTTGATGATGCTCTTTGAGCTTTGTTCATCTTCTTTCAAAGAATCAATACTCAAGGATGACAAACTGGCCTCTTTAAATAATATCTGCTTTTTCAAACCATCCAGAAAAACAGCCACGCTTTCTGTCGTTTTCGAATGCCCCTGCAGGGTTAACGTTTGATAGTTCGGCGAGTGGGCAACTCGATCCAGAATGATGTCATCCGGAATAGTTTTTTCTATTAGATCAAGTGTTTTTGGCCATGGGAAAATATCATGTAAAATAATGGTATTTACAAATGCAATATGCCTTTCAAGGTTTTCTTTTTCAATATCATCCAGGTCATCTGCAGATTGGCTGCTCAACCGGTTTTCTTCTTTTAAAGCCACGTCAATACCATTGATCCTCTTTTGATAGTCAATGATGATTGACCTGTTTTTAAGATAACACCGGATATTGACTATCGCCAGAATAACAATAATCAAGATCAGCCCCATCATCAGATAGCGATACATACGCTTGTCAAATTTTTCAAAGGTGGCGATATTGACTATGATCGGTTCCAAAACGCAATCCTCATTGGGCTATAAAAAAAGGAAATCATATTCTCTGTTCACTATTTTAAAAGACTCTGGGCGGCCCCTATGGCAGCCGCATAATATGCAAGTGCTTCCCTTTTATCCATGCCAACGGCTTTTTCTTTTCCAATTAATGAAAACTCATCTAAAACCGTTACGTCCATGTTTCCGAAAGATGCAAATACATCCTGCATTTTTTCACGATTTTCCTGGCAGCCGCCGATATAAAGTCTCTCAATTTCCTGATCCGGATTCTGGTTCGCATAAAATTCAAAACACATATCGATATCATCCAGATAGTGTTTGCTGGAATGTCCTTTTTTAATACCCTGATAAAATGAAAGCTGACCTTCAATAAAAACAAAAAAGGTAAAATAATTTTCAAAAAGTCCCAGATAGGCAACCACGCCCTGATCCGGAATTTTTTCAGCATAAAAATTAAACTGCGTGATGCCCACAGGACGGATCACTTCAGGGCAGATATGGTTCTCCCTCAAAACCAGCTCATATTCTCTTATCACAGAAGATATACCGGCCGTCACAAGCATTCGTTCAACGCCATTTTTCCAGCCGACAGGGTGATAGGAAACTTTTGTGCTGTGGGCAGGGAAATGAAGCGATCGCTCTATGGTCCAGGCAACCATCCTTTCAATTTCAGGGCGGGCTTTCGGCAACTCCGGAAATTCCTGAATGGACATCTTTATAATTTCATTAGGGAGTCCCACACCTGTTAAGATCTCACGGCCATCTTCAATCTCAAGGGCTTGTTTTACCGCATCGATGAACAGGTCTTTTTTAATGATATTCTGATTTCGATAGGAAAATCTGATCACATCGTCCGGTAATTCAATGCTTTTGCATTGAAACAATCGCCAGCCTTCCGGGCTGAAGCCAATCCGAACGGCAGTCACGGCAGTCCTGCTGATGTCAATACCCGTGCAGATTTTCTTAAAACCTTGTCTCATAGACGCCCTGTCATTCCGGTAAAAAAAGATACGGTTGGCAAAAATACAAGCAAAACCTGTTCCAAATATATAACGAGGTTATGACCCTGCGTATTACATCGATTCCACAAACGTAACCCGATTGGCTTCAGCAAGTGTTGTTTCCCCGTTTATCACTTCTCTTATGGCAGCACCTCGTAAAAAAACGGTTCCGGATACCGTGGCTTTTTTCTTGAGCTCGGTTAACGGGGCTCTTTTAATAAACATTTCCCGCATTTCATCATCCAGCTCCACCAGCTCAACAATGGCTTTTCTGCCCTTATACCCGGTGCCTTTGCACCTGTCGCATCCTCTGGCCCTGTAAAAGGTGTGTCCAAACAATTGGGCAGGATCAAGGCCGGAGTCCATTAATTCGCTTTTGGAAACAGACGCCACGCCTTTGCATTCGCATAAAACCCTGATCAGTCTCTGGGCAATAATGCAATTCAGCGCTGCCATCAGGTTATAAGGTTCTATCCCCATGTGCACAAAACGATTCATGACTTCAAATGAACTGTTCGCGTGAACCGTTGTAAAAACCAGATGGCCTGTCAGCGCCGATTGCAAGGCAATTTGTGCTGTTTCCTGATCCCTGATTTCACCCACAAGTATCTTGTCCGGGTCATGGCGCAATATGGAACGAAGACCTTTGGCAAACGTGAGCCCTTTTTTTTCGTTTACCGGAATCTGTGTAATGCCTTTCAATTGATATTCAACAGGATCTTCTATGGTAATGATTTTTGAATCACTGTGATTGACTTCCGATATGGCTCTGTACAAGGTGGATGTTTTCCCACTTCCGGTAGGACCGGTCATCAAAAACATGCCATAAGGTGCATGAATCATTCGCCGCATTCTCACCAATTCTTCATGGGGAAGGGCCAAAGCATCCAGACTGAATTTGCCTTCTCTTGAAATCATTTTGTCCCGGTCGAGAATACGTATAACCACATCTTCTCCAAAAAGCGTGGGAAGTATGGATACTCTGAAATCAATATACCGCTCCCGGACTTTCAGCTTGAACCGCCCGTCCTGAGGAATCCTCTTTTCAGAGATATCGAGTTCGGACATGACCTTTATCCGGGAGACAATGGCACTCTGCAAATCCGTATCCAGGGGTTCTGTGGCCTGATGAAGCATACCGTCAATCCGGTATCTGATCAGTATCCCCACATCAGAGGTTTCAATATGGATATCACTTGCCTGTTTGGTAATGGCATCCAAAAGCGTGGAATCAACTATTTTTACGATCACACTCTCATCAGCAGATATCTTCTCCAGGCTCAGTTCCTCGACACCCCGATCCGATTCCCTGACAATGGCCATTCGCATGTCGTCTGATACACTTTCAAGTGCGCTTTTTGATGTATCCAGTTTTTTCAGAAACTCGTTCAGTTTGGTTTTACTGACAACAACAAGTGAAATTTCCATATCAAGAAGTGTTTCAAGTTCATCAACGACCTTGAAGTAATCCATAGGTTCAGCCATGGCAATTTCAAGAGCATCCCCTCTCTGTCTGAAAGGAATGAACTTGAACTTCGTCATGTACTCGATGTCAACCAGGTTCAGGATCTCGGGCGCTTCGATATTGTTCAGTTCTACATAATCATATGAGTATTGCGTGGCAATGATCCGGGCCAGTTCCTCGTCATCCAGGCACCCTTCATCAATACAAAGCTGACCCAGCATCTGATTGGAAATATTTTTCTTGGAAACAACGAAATTCAGTTGTTCCTGAGTCATAAAGCCCATATCAACGGCCAACTCACCAAACGCTTTTTTCTTGAAATGCTTTAATGAATTCTTCAAATTTTCACCCTATGGTTCCTGCCATTTGAAAAATCGGCATATACATAGCCATGACAATAAAGCCTATTGCCAATCCCATAATAATCATCAATGCCGGTTCTATGGCTGACGTCAGAATCGAAAGCTTTGTTTCCACATCCCCTTCATAAAAATCCGCCACATCATTCAGAATCTGTTCCAGCGCACCGCTGTTTTCGCCTGCTGCGATCATTCTTACGGCAAGATCCGGAAAAACACCGGTCTTCTTCATCGATTCGGAAAAGCCCTCCCCTTCTTTCAGATTTTTCAATATGTCTTCTATTTTATTTTGAAGATACCGGTTATCAAGTATGCCGCAGGCAATTTTAAGGGAGTCTATCAATGTCACTCCACCACTCAATATCGTGGCAAGGGTTCTTGACAGTTTGGAAGTCGAATAGTTGATGTAAAGGGTTCCCAAAAAGGGGACAGACAGAAAGGCCCGGTCTATTGCCATATTTCCCCTGGGTGTTTTTCTGTAATATAATGCCCCAAACGATGAAATCGCCACAAGGAAGAAGAACCATAAAAAATTTCCCTTGATAAAATGACTGATATCCAAAAGCATCTGGGTGATATGAGGAAGCGTTGCGCCTGTCCCGGCGAATGTTCCTGTAATGGAAGGCACGACAAAGATTAATAAAAACGCAAGAACAAAAACAGAGGCCGTCAATAAAATCAGCGGGTAAATTGATGCGGATATCACTTTCTGCCGAATAGCCGCCACTCTTTTCAGATAATCAATATACCGGGTCAAGACAAGGGGAACATCGCCGCTTTTTTCACCTGCTTTTAAATTAGCTATATAGAAGTTTGAAAAAATATGTGAATAATTGGCAAATGCATTAGACAGGGATTCCCCATGTGCGATATCGATTCTGATGACTTTTAATAACTCATTCAGATCGCTTTTGTCATCCTTTCCAATAATTGCATCCAGCGCAGAAACAACTGAAAGCCCTGCTCGCAACAAAACAGAGAACTCAAGATTAAAAGAATAGAGTTCTTTTTCCTTCAGTCGAATATTGCCTCTGGCCTTTTTTATTAAAGTCGCACTTCCTTTTATTTTCTTTATTTCCAAAACAAAATTGCCATCTTTTTCCAGACGTTCCTTTAGCGTGGCTTTTGAGTCGGAAATGAGCGTATTTTCAACTATTCGACCGTTTGGTGTGGCCATTTTGCATCTAAAAGGAGGCATGATAGTCCTTAACACATTTTGGAACGAATAAGGGATTCATTTGATAAATCAACAGTTGATAGAGATGATAAAAAAATACAAATTATTTATTGTTATACAAATCGCACATTTAACGATCTCAGTCAAGCACAACTGATTAATTTATTTATATTTTTACACAAAACCATCTCGTCGCTCAGCAATGAAAGAACAGCCATTTATAAACTTGAATACCATCATGTATAAAATTACATATTATGGCATTAACTACACAATATTATACCTGAGAGTACATATTGGTGAAGAATTCTGCCAAACAAAATCCGCAAGATAATTTTACAACTTCCTGATAATTAATAAAATACTATTATTTTTTCTTTTTCAACACTGCGGCATTGAGATTGCATGGAATTTCCAATATACGGAAGGAAGCCATATCAAATAACTTTGATCATGTGACTTTTAACAACCAAACGCAAATGCGATAAGATTAATGATTGTCCCAAAAAGGCTTTATTGAGAAAAGTGCCTTTAAGCATACGTGTCAGAAAATATTTTCAGCTGTTAATCTAAACCGCATGAGTAAAAGGAAAGTTCGTTGAATGATTTAAATGTGGTTAATAGAATGATTGATAAAGGGGGCAGGCGATCAGGATATGACAGGCGAGAATTTTCCTATTCAGGCCATATTCCTGAGAGAAGAGGCGTTCCGGATAGAAGATGCGGATTGGATCGAAGAAGCGGCCAAGACAGACGGGAAACTCAGATTCAAAAAGATATTTTTATCGAGATGAGAAGCGGCTTTGAACGAAGGAGTGTATTTGCAAAGCTTTATAAACGTGATGCCTTAAGCGCTTGATTGATATCCATCAAGACATTTCTTTGCACCAGGTTCCTTTCCTGCTGTTCATCATGCAAGTATAGCCCGTACAGTAAGTAAAAATTCTTAAGCAAAACTATAATAAACCTGAAACAGATTCACTATCTGGGCCAACCAGACTACTTCTCGATCATCCTTGCAACATCTTTTGAATACGCCTTTCTTTGCGCGTCAAACAGCAGCGCCTGGTCGAATAAATTGACGGCCTGTTCTTTTTTGCCTGCAGCATAAAGGGCAACGCCAAGATGATAACAGATCTCAGGCTCGCCTGGAGACAGATCAAGGGCAACCTTTAGAAATTTTTCCGAACCTGAAAGGTCATTTTTTAAATACGCCCGCCACCCGTTTAAATGCGCCACAGCATAGTGACCGGACAAATCTCCATTCATGAGTTGTTGAAGGACAGTATCAAGCCCGTCAATATCTTGCAAATAACAGCAGGCCCACCCGATCGCCAAAAGGACTGAAAACGATTCAGGGTGATAATAAAGCCCTGCCATCAGAATGTCATGGGACTTCTGATATTGTTTCAATTCCAAAAGGAGCGCACCATATGCCAATCTTGCATCTTTAAAATCCGGTTTCTCATCTATCAGATCTGCATAAATGATTAACGCGCGTTCAGGGTAATCAGATTTTTCATACCGTTTTGCCAAAGCCATTTTAAAAGGAACATCACCGTTTATGGCATAAGACAAAAAATCAAGCTCAATTCGGGCAAGCGCATGTTCACCTGCCTTCAAACTGCTTTCTGCAATGATATAGTGATGAAAAATATTATCAGGCTCTTTTAATAACGCCTTTTGAGAAATTTTCACTGCCTGATGGCAGTAGCCCAGATCCATACAAAAAAAGGCAAGCCCCATGTCACGATCAAACTTGTCTGAATGAATACCACGCGTAACATTTTCCACAGAAAAGAAACCGTTCAAGATGCCAAATGCTTTTCTCAATTCCCTTTCAGCCAGTTCTCTATGATCAGCGCAAAACAGGATAAGCGATTTGATCAAATGAATGACCGGAGCCCTTTTGGCTGTTTTTTCTGCGCTGATGAGCTCATTGAATGCCATATTATGGTCATTTGAAATACCAAATGCCAAAGACCTTGCAATATGCATCTGCGTTATGGAATCATCATCCAGTCCACCGGTATCCAGGCCATCCAGAATATGAATGGCTTTGTCAGGTTGGCCATTCATCAAAAAGAACTGTGCACGATTGATGATTAACACCCTGTCCGAAGATAAACGTGATGCTTTTTCAATATATGATAACGCTTCTGTAAAATTCCCCTGATCTGCAGAATATTTCGCCATCCCAAGCATATGAACGGGATTGTCTTTCAGAATTGCCTGATTTGCGGAAATCATCCCTGCATTGTCAAATTGATTTAATTTCAAATAAATCGACATCATTTTCTCAATAAGCAACCTGTCATCGATAATTTTGCAAATGCGATTGATTCTGTAAGCCCTTTTCAGATAAAGGATAGCAATTTCAGGATGCCCAAGGTCATCATAGGCCATCCCCATTTCAAATACTATTTTTACGGATCGGGCATCTGCAATCATCCCTGCCTGGCATATCCGTAATGCATCTTTTGGCATGCCGGCTTCACGGTACTTTGACGCGATAAAAGACAGGGAATCCTCGGGGAGATCATCTCTGTGCAGGATGGAGTCAAGAATCCCTTTTGCGTCATCATATTGACCCTTGGCAATATAAGATAGCGCCTGTATAAACATATTTTCCGTCCTGTTTTGTTCTTCAACAGACAAGTCCATGATTTTTTCTATTACAAAATCATACAATTGCTGGTCATACATCTCTTTAAGCTCTTCATAGAACGGCTTTTTCCCTGACAGCAAATACCTGTCTGACGTATCATCAGTCATTTCCAGCTGAAGTGCATGGGCACAGGGTATTATCAAAAAACAGAACACGGCATATCTGCACAACCATCGGATGCATATTTTTGAAGGGTGTGTCATCTTAACGGTTACGACGTTTCCTTAACATGAAATAATAAATTAAATCTTTCAAAAACAAATTGTTAACCATGAGAACATCATTGCGATTGAATCATGGAAAATGTCATGCAAATTTCAGGCCTTATCATTTTCTTATCCCCGGAATATCATCTATGGCAAAATGCTGACTTTCTTTTCATTCTTATATGAAAAAAATTCCCCAATACTCACTTTTTACTGATAATATTATACCAATATTGTTTTTACCCCAAAAGAATTTTTTTATAACAATCTAATATTATTATAAATTATAGCAAAAACCCCTCTCATGGTTTTATGGCACAGTAAATGCAAATTCATGGTATAAATTTTGATCCGATTGTGGCATAAGCGAGAAAAAGATTACAGACAGTTGAAAATAAACAACAGGAAAGATGTGTAAGCTATGGATGAAATAAAGGTTGATAATGGCGGGAGGCGTTCGGGAATTGACAGGCGTCAATTTTCCTATTCAGGTTATCTGCCGGAGAGAAGAAGTGGCGAAGACAGACGAAATGGCAAAGACCGGCGAGCCGAGCGCCATACAAAAAAAAAGGCCTCCACTGATGAAAATTTTCTTGAAATGAGACGCGGAAATGATTGAAGAAATAGACAAAACCTATTCATCTGTATTTATATCGTCTATATCGTCCATGTCATCGATGCTATCATCATCTGCATCCCGCAATTCAAATTTTGAAATCAGCCTCGAAAGATACGTTCTTTGAATTCCCATTATTTTTGAGGCTTTGCTCCTGTTTCCGTTGGTTTCTTTGAGATTCAGGATAATAAATTCCTTTTTAAACTTATTGAGAGCCTCATTCAGCGTAATACCAACCTCAAGGCCAGGATATGACAATTTTGAGTCAGCCATGGGTAAGTCTTCAGGCAAAATTTCTTTTCCGTCGCCCATGACAACCGCTCTTTCAATGGCATTTCTAAGTTCACGTATGTTTCCCGGCCAGTCATAGCGTATGATCTTGTCCATGGCTGCTTTTGAGAGTTTAAGATCGAGTTCCCCTCTTTCCTTTTTGAACATGTCGAGAAAATATTCCGCCAGAAAAGGGATATCCTCTTTGCGTTCCCGAAGCGCCGGCATGTGAATCTGGACAACATTCAGACGATAATAGAGATCCTCCCTGAATTTGCCGTCTTCAATCTGTTTCAGAATATCCTGGTTGGTTGCGGCAAGAATTCGCACATCCACATGAACCATCGTATTTCCACCCACCCGATAATAGGAACCTTCCTGGAGGACCCGCAACAGTTTGGATTGCATGCCAAGGCTCATTTCACCGATTTCATCCAGGAAAAGTGTCCCCCCATCTGCCAGTTCAAATTTCCCCACTTTTTTGCCCACAGCACCTGTGTAGGCACCTCTTTCGTGGCCGAAAAGCTCATCTTCAAGAAGGGATTCGGTTAATGCACCGCAATTTAACACAATGAGCGGTTTATCTTTTCTGACGCTTAACCGATGAATCATTCTGGCCAATAACTCCTTTCCGGTTCCGCTTTCTCCCAGAATCAATGTGCTGGAAGATGAATTGGCAACCTTTTTGGCATCTGACAACACATATTGAATCGATTTGCTGTTACCGACAATCTGGTATTTTCCGCCGAGTTCCTCTTTTAAATCCCTGTTTTCACGGTTGACTTCAGCAATTTTCCTTGCATCACGGATCGCATTTGCCGCCACTTCCGCAAACACAATCAGTATTTTAAGATCATCTTCACTAAATGGCGACCCATCCTTCTTGTCAATGGTCTGAACCACACCAATAACGGTGTCTTCCACTTTCATCGGCGCACACGCCATGGAGTGGGTTTCAATTTTTAAGGAGTCGCTGATTTCCTTGTGCCATCTTGGATCTTTATTGACATCTTCTATTAAAAGCGGTTCACCTGTTTTGGCCACATATCCGGCAATACCCTGGCCAATATTGATTTCATACTTTTTAATTTCTTCTTTCTTTGTCCCGGTGGCAACCTTGAAAAACAGTTTTTTGGCTTCAGGATCAACAAGCATCAGAGAGCTTGCTTTGGCAAACATCATTCTGGATGCGGTATCCATAATCAGCTCAAGCAGTTGATCAATGTCCTGGACAGATGAAACCCAGGAGGAAATTTCCTTTAAATAGTCTATGGGGGTAACGGATTGTTGCATATTATAAATTGTCTAAATATTCTAAATCTTTTGGTTGTGTATTTTTGGTCCCGATTACCAGTATCTCAACTTTGCCGTCTTTTTTCTTTTGAAAATACAACCTGCCCTTATATGAAAATTGCAGTTCAAAAAATGTCAAATTGCTTTTTTTATTAAAGACCTTTCGCTTGATGATCACCTTTCCCGCATCTTCATTAAGGTGATGGATAATCTCTTCAGCCTTGATTTTCATATCCTCTGTGAGGTCAACAAACCCATCCACAGCCCTTTCTGCAATATCCACATTTTTATATAATGCTTTAAACCGTTTGATGATATGATCATCATCTTTTTTCTTTTTCTTACTCTCTGCTCTTTTTTCATACTGAGTCAGTTTTTCATGAAGCGTATCTATTTCTTCCTTTTGTAAATTGCTGATTTCCACATTTTTTTCAAGCTTTTCCTCAAGCGTCACGATTTCATTGATCATTTCATCTTCGTTCACACTGGCTCTTTTTTTCTCATCATTCAAATCCGTTCTTATTTTTTCGATTTTTGATGAGAGGGATTCTCTTTCCTTTTCAAGTATGGACAGTTTTTCCACGTACACGGTTTCCACACCATGAAGCCTGTCAATTTCCTGTTCACGAAGATATTCTTCTGATCTCGCCCTGTTATAACCTGAGGAAAAATAAACATATAACCCGGCGCCGAATATGATCAGGTACATCCCCAGAACACTGTTTGCAAGCGCCGTATTGTGTGGCAAGGTCAGATCAACCTTAAGCTTAAGTCCGCCATTCAGCAAATCAAAATTTTCACGGGCTGTCTGCATTAAATCTTTGGTCTGGACACCATGGGACGCCTCTTTTGAAACATAGGCCTGAGGATATAAAATATGCCCCCTTGAGGTCACAAGTATATCTATGGTCACCCCCCACCAGGTAAAAAGCGTGTTCTCCTTGATAAATGTTTTTACATTTTTTGAAATGGCATCCTGAATACGAACGGTACCTTCAAATAACGGTTTTGTATCGCCAATATAAATTTCCTCTATTTTTTTATAAAATCTGTTGTTCAAATAATTTTCAATTGCTTGAACTGAAACAATATACAAAACCGGAGGCAAAAGGATACTTATAAAAAAAATTTTAAATGAAAGATATCTCATAAACCCGGCTCAATATATGGTTAGAGTTTGCCCAACACCTCCCTGGCTTCTTCGGCACCTTCAAACGTATCGCTCAGGCTCAAGGCTTTTTCAAGCATTGTCCTGGCCTCTTTAAGATTACCATTCTTATAATAGGCAACTCCCAGATGATAATGCACAACCGGATTTTGCCCCAACTGTTCGGTACTGTCGAGCAATTCTCCGATCGCACTGCCATAAAGCCCCTTTTTGTAATATATCCATCCCAGCGTATCCATGATACCTGGCTCATCAGGATTTTTTTCCTTTGCCATCTGGGCGTATTTCAATGCTTCGTCAAGATTGCCATTCCGTTCAGCGATGATATAGGCCAGATTATTTGCTGCCGGGACAAAGTCCGGTTTTATGTCAAGTGCTTTTCTGTAATGCTCTTCCGACAGTTCCATATTTTTCTTAAGTTCATAGAGTGTTCCGAGAAGCATATGAGGTTCGGCCTGATCCGGATTTTTGGCAATAACAGATTGATACTGCTCAATGGCTTTATCAACCCTGTTTTCCGACATATATATTTTTGCCAGCGCATAATAGGGTTTCATATATTCAGGATAAATTTTTATTGCTTCGTTAAAAGAAGTTTCTGCCTTGTCTTTAGCTTTGGAAGCGAGATAGACCTCTCCCTTTAATTGATGAATCACAGCTTTCATCAAAGGGAATTCGTCCATTTTAAGCAACTGGTCATCACATTTTTTCAACGCGATATCATATTCATTTTTCATCATGTGAAGGGAAATGACATTGGAAAATACATCAATCAGTTGAGGATTGATTGAAAGCGCCTTATTGAAGTTGGCCATGGCCAGGTCATATTCCTGGTTCAACCGGTGGACAATCCCCAACCGGAAATAGGCTGATGGATTTTCAGGATCGAGTTTGGTGAGAGATTCAAATATGGCCTTTGCCTCGTCAATTTTTTTCTCCACCATCTTTATGCTGCCAAGAAGCATCCTCGCCTGGTAGCTTTCAGGCTCCATGACAAGAACCTCATTGCATTCCTTCATGGCAAGACCAAAACTCCTTTCCCGGAGATAAATTTCAGCGAGCAGGAGTTTTGCCTTCACATGCTTGGGATCAAGCTCAACAACTTTCAGCAGAGAACCTTTGGCAAGCGTAGGCTCGCCTTTTGAAAAATAGGTAAAACCCAGAAAATAATTCGGCTGAACCGCTTTTGGCTCTTCCGTGATCAATTCATTAAATATGGATATCGCCTCATCATATTTTCGTTTTAAAACAAGCAATTCCCCTTTTAACTGCATGGCAGGGAAAAATTTGGGTCTTAGTGTAAATATGCGGTCAAGCAACTCTTCTGTGTCTTTGTATTTTCTGTTTTTATAATAAAAGGTGGCGACCGTGTTTAATATGCCCACATCATCGGGCATCATGGCCATTGCTTTCTGGTACATGGAAATGGCCTTTTCCTGATTCCCGGAAACATCATAAAACTCGGCGGCAACCATGTATGGTTTTACATTTTCCTTGTCAATTTGAATGGCTTTTAAAATGGTACTTTCAGCCTTTTCAACATCCTTCTGCTTATAATAATAATTACCAAGTACCAGCAGCAGTTCAACATTATCCGGCTTGTCTTCAACCAGCTTTTTAATGGTATCTTCTGCTTGCCTGAAGTCTTGCCTGTATTCATAAAATCTAAACAGAACGAGCGGCGGCTGAATCTCATCAGGCGCAGATTCTATGGCTTTTTTGATCAACGCCTCTGCTTCATCAAACTGCTGCGTCTGCATTTTGATATTGGCAAGTCCAAGATACGCTTTGGTCTGCTTTTTATCCAGGCTGATAATTTTTTCAAAGGTACCTACAACTTCATCCATGTTTTTTTCAGCACCAGCATTTCCCGCAAGCAAATATAATGCTTCAATATTATTGGGGTCTTTTGCCAAAATCGCGTCTAATTTTTCCCGGGACTCTTTGGTATGTTTACCCAGAAGCAGGAATGTCGCCAGTTTCATCTGGGCATCGGTATTTTCCGGATCAAGCCGGGCAACCGTAGTGTATTCCTGAAAGGCTTCTCTTGAATTGCCAAGTTTCAAGTTGGTTTCAGCCAGTTTTAAATGAGCAGCTACATATTCCGGATCAATTTTAATCGCATTTTTAAATTCAAGGACGGCGCTTTTATATTCACCCTTTTCAAAATAACTGTTTCCTTTTTCAAAATATGTTGTCTTTTTTTCCAAATCTGAGGCACACCCTGGGGCAAACAAAAAGATTATCATCAAAAAAGGAATCAAACGCTTGAAAATATTCATATCTAAACCCTCCATTTATATATTGAAAACTGCACGAACTTATTTAAATTATTTTTACTGAATTGAAGCACGCCCGGCATGAGTCAATTCAGGTTTTTAAAAGGTGTATAAAGTGGATCACCCACCAGCACCATTTTCCATGAAAGAAACGGTATGCTTTTCATATACGATTCAGCAAGACACATACCTCCTGATAAAAGCGCAAAAAAAACATCCGGATGGGGAAAGGCCTGAACATAGGGTTCCCCCACAGGACCAAGGGTTGCGGAAACACCTTTTTCAATCATAACCTTGCACCACACCTGGCTTCCTTTTTTTTTCAATGTTGTACATTCCGAACTGGCGACGTGATATCCGACAGCCCCCTTGACCCAGCCAAATGCATCCACATACTTGCCAAGGCTGTACCATCCGCAATAGAGTGCGGCGTCAGGGCATTCTTTCTCTTGAAATACATCTTCAGATGAATTTAATATTACCGGCATAAGCCCACTGTCATTCATTTTTCGGGCAGCTTGATGAATCAGTCTGTCATACTGCAGATAGCCTGTCAATTTTCCCTTTGCCGCCTCAGGCCACCTGGCATCAAAATAGGCCTTTCCTTTCAATCCCGTTTTTTCAACATCAATGCTATCGTTGATAAGCCTTTGAACCAGTTCCGGTGAGGGGCCGTCCAGCCTGCTCACCAGAAATACATTGCGTCTGTCAATAAATAATCCATGATCTTCAGAGCCGGAAAACAATGGATTTTTAATCCAGCCTGACAATGGATACGCTTCCTCATAAACAAGTGCCATTTCCGAATCAACAGACGAAATCATATCTGTTGCCGGATCATTCTTTCTCTTCTTGTGCTGTTTGCTATTCCCTCCTGAATCGATAATTCTCAGAGGAATACCATACATCAGAACAAGGCAGGACATATTGGGTGCCTGTTTTTTTTGTCGCAGGTAATTCCTGACCGGCCGGGCAATTTCCTTCTCATAATCGTTTCTGATTAATGTTTCACCTTTACCGGTTTTTATACGAATCAGGTGATCGAACGGTATCTGCCGTTGTTTGATATAATATTCCGCAAGTTCCAGGCTTTCTTTTACGTCCTGATTGGCTATCACAAAAACATTGGATGGTTCCAGCCCCATACATCGCTCAGGCGAAAACAAGACCAGCATGACTAAACAGCTTAAAAAATATGGAAACCAGTTTGACTTTATCATTTATTAAAATTCTCAAACTTGTAGCAAACCGACGGTCTAATTTCAAGCATATTATATTTCTGTTATTCATATCTACACTTGACATATACACTTAAACTATTTACCATAACACACAATGCAAATGGGGGGTATAGAAATGGAAGAAATAAATGCGCTAACACTCAGAAATAATTTAGGGGCCATTCTGGATCGATTGACAGATTCGGGGGAACCCGTGATCATCAGAAAAAAAAATAAAATCAAAGCCGTGCTGATTACGCCGGAACAGTTTGAAAAACGTTTTCTTGACTGGCAAACAGATCATGAAAAAAAAAGATTCCTTGATGCGTTAACGCAACTGAAAAGAAGGAAAAAAGGCCAAGTGAGCAGCCTGGACCATTTACGAAGCTTAAGGGGATACAAAGAGTGATCTTTATCGTTGATGCCTCTGTTGCTGTAAGATGGTTTATTGAGGAAGAATTGCATCCAAATGCCAATACCATCCTGGAAAAACTAATTGATGAACCAAGTAAATTTGCGGTGCCGGAGTTATTTGCCTTTGAAGTTTATTCTGTATTGCATCGCATCCATCCGGATGCGCTTTCAGCATTTTGCAACGGTGTCATTCCCATTCTGCAATCTGGTATTTTACGGCAACCCATGACAGATTCTCTTGCCAAGGGGGCTTTGCGATTTATTAAATTGGGGCTGACAGGATATGATGCCTGCTATGCGGCTTTGGCGGATGAAGTCGGCGGCTTATGGTTAACCTTTGACAAAAAAGCTCATGAAAAAATTGCACATGAACAGGTATCCTGTTGCATAGAGAAGGGATTGCCGCCGTTTGAGCAGCCGTATTAATACAAAAACCCGATAAGATATAATGGCAGTGTATTTCCGGCCCCGACTTCTATATCATCTTTAAAAATATACCCATTTTTAAGGTTTTTGATTTGCTTTTTCTTTTTGCTTTTTCCGCCCACTTCTATCTCAAAGCAAGAATCTCCGTCCAATAAAAGAAAGTCGGTAGTTGCAGAGGAGAACAGCCGGTAGGTGTCACAGGTTTGAGACACGAAAAAAGATTCCCTGATATTACCCCTGTCGACATTTCCTTTCCATAACTCGTAGGCAATTGCAAAATAAACATTCGGGCTCTTGAAAAGTATCTTGGAATTTTTAAAAACTCTTGGCGCTGCTGATTCTGTCCGGACGATCTTGACAATTTCGGCCCTGTCCAGAAGATCAAAATATTCATATAATGTATCTTTCGACACCTCGATTTCGGTTTTCAGAAACTCAATATTGAAAAGCGGAATTTTGCTTATGGCCAGGTATGCGAAAAGCTTTTTTAATTTTAGGCTCGAAAAAGCCCGTAATGCCTTTATGGTAGGGATGTCCTCATATATCACCTTGTCAATTATGCCGGATAATGCCTCGAGATATTCATCACCAGATGCCTCAAGAAAAAACGGGAAGCTGCCTGTTGCTACAAACATATTAAACTCGTTCAGAATTGCCCTGAATTGAGATGTTAGATTTGCAGATATGCTCATGTGATTGGATATAAGCTCAGAAAAAGAAACTACCGGCAACTCCTTTTGATGCTTCAGCTCAAGATATTCCCTGAACGACAGTGACGGTAATGAATATATAACCGCCCGTCTCGACAGATCTCCTTTTTCAGACATAATGGAAAGTGCTGAACTGCCAAGCACGATAAATTTTTTATCAGGATAGGCATCGTACAAAGCCTTTACTTCGAGACTCCAGAATTCATCGTGATCGAGAATTCCTCTGCGCTTTGAGCAATCAAAACCCTATCCAAGGTAATATAGGCAGCTTGTGGGAATAATTATTGAATCTGAATAGCAACCCATATTTCAAAAAATATTCAATTATACTTGAAATTTTTTTATAATGATATGAATATATAAAATATAATTTAATATATTCATATAATCAAACAAGGATCAAATTATGATTGATATTTTAAGTAAGTATAATTTTTGGGATAATCAAAAAATAAAAGTCGGTTTTGTGAGAGAACATTACCTGAATGACTTATCAAAATATTTAAATAATTCATTGGTTAAAGTCATTCTGGGGCAGAGACGGGTTGGCAAAAGCTACCTGTTAAGAATGATCATTCACCAGTTGATGACTGAAATGCACGTTTCTCCGAAAAATATTTTGTACCTGAATATGGATATTCAGGAATTGGATTTTATAAAGAATGCGGAACAACTCCAAAAAGCAATAAATGAATACCTCACAAACCTTAAACCGACGGGCAGAATATACGTTTTTCTTGATGAGGTTCAGGAAATAGAAAATTGGGAGAAAGTGGTGAATTCTTTATCCCAGGATTACACTCAGGATCATGAAGTTTTTATTACAGGGTCAAATGCAAACTTGCTTTCAAATGAACTTTCAACCTATCTCAGCGGCAGATATATCTGTTTTCAAATTTATCCTTTTAGCTACAAAGAGTTCCTTGATATCAATCAACTTAAAAAGAGCAAAGAATCCTTTATCAAATACTTGCAGGACGGCGGCATTCCTGAGAGCTATTCCCTGTCAGACCAGGAAATGAAAACGAATTATTATCATGCATTAAGGGATTCAATTGTTTTAAGAGATATCGTACAGCGCTATAAAGTGAGAGATGTATATCTTCTTGAAAAATTGATGGCTTTCATGATTGATTCAATTGGAAGCCTTTTTTCCGTTAATTCTGTCGTGAATTATATGAAAAGTTCAGGTTATAAGACCAACGGGGAGACGATAAGTTCATATATCGGGTTTTTGCTGAACTCACATTTTATTCATGAATCAGAAAGGTATGATATCAAAGGGAAAAGGATACTGAGTGGCGAAAGAAAATACTATCTAAATGACCTTGGCTTTAAATATTTTCTATCATCCTCTTTCGACTTTGGCATCGGGAAATATCTGGAAAATGCCGTTTTTTTACATTTGAAAAGAAACGGGTACAGGGTCTGTACCGGCAGGATAAATGGACTTGAAATTGATTTTATTGCTGAAAAGAACACCGTTAAAAAATATTTTCAGGTCGTATACTTGCTGACCGATCAGGCTGTAATTGAACGGGAATTTGGTAATCTTGAACAGATAAATGACAATTATGAAAAAGTTGTTGTTTCAATGGATGATGCCAATTTAGGGAACAGAAATGGAATTATTCATGAAACTGCGTGGAATTTCCTGTGTGGATAACAATCTCCTGATTCAGAAAATCTTCCCAATATCAGTAAGCGACGGGTCCTGTAAGCCAGACGATGACGCATTCTGACTTCTAATGATCTGTTAATCTATTTATAATTATTTTGCTCATAATACCCAAAAATATAATAATTTTGTTGACTATATACCATTTTATAATTATTTTTTTAGAAACATGATAGTTTCACGGGGTCAGCCAATGGGAATAAACGTTTTAAAAGCTCGTCCAGCTGGTTACGCCTATCTGTTGGCAATGTATGGGCTCACAGCGATGCCAAACTGGCACATCTCATCTGTATCGGGAACAGGTACTCACCGCTCCAATATTAAGGACGGGACTATCGTCGAGGTTTATCCGGCCAGGTACTGGCCCGGTGATACGGTCGGTGATCATCTTGAGTTCGCCTTAAAATATGATGGCGTCAACCTGAGTCTTATCAAACTCATCTTCAAAACTGTGCCCGAGTCTGAAATTATCGATTACATCAAATCTAAGCCGACCGGAAAGTATGCGCGCAGAATCTGGTTTTTCCATGAATTCCTGATTGAAAAACAGCTACCCCTTGAAGACATAACCACCGGAAACTATGTGGATGCACTGGACACGAAGTCATGCTTCACCATTACGACAGGTGAAAAGTCCCAACGACACCGGGTTCTAAATAATCTTCTTGGGCCAAAAGAATTCTGCCCGATTATCAGAAAAACGAACAAACTCAAAAATATGGATTCGGCGGGAATGCGAAAAAAATGTGAAGATATTATCACCGCTTATCCTCCGGAACTGCTCAAAAGAGCGCTGAGCTACCTATATCAAAAAGAGACGAAATCATCTTTTGAAATAGAACATATCAAACCCAAGACTACACGCACTGAAAAATTTATTGCCTCACTAGAATTGGCTGAAAGAGAGGATTTTTGTGAAAAGGAATGGCTGATTGATCTGCAGAATCGAATTGTAGACCCCCGTTTCAAATGCAGTAACTATCGGACAACTCAAAACTATGTTGGCCAAACAATATCCTTCGCAAAAGAAGTGATTCATTTTATCTGCCCCAAGCCGGGCGACCTGTCGGACCTGATGGAAGGACTTATCACTGCGCACAAACGCATGAAAAAAGGAGATGTGCCACCTGTGATTCATGCAGCATCTATTGCCTATGGGTTTGTTTTCATGCATCCGTTCGAAGACGGGAACGGTCGAATTCACCGTTTTCTGATACACAATATTCTCTCTATTCGAGGGATGGCGCCACACGGACTCATGTTTCCCGTCTCGGCAGTGATGCTCAAAAACCCGTCTGACTACAATACCTCCCTGGAAGCATTCTCGCGTCCACTTTTGCAGCTGATCGAATACAGACTGGATGAACTTGGGCAAATGGCCGTGGATAACGACACCGCATGCTGGTACCAATACATGGATATGACCGCACAGGCAGAAGCACTTTATGACTTTGTGAGCAAAACCATTGAAGAGGAACTTGTTGAAGAGCTTAACTTCCTTGCCAATTATGACAATACCAAAAAGGCGATTCAGGGTATCATCGATATGCCTGACCGCCTGATCGACTTGTTTATTCAGCTTTGCCTCCAGAATAATGGCAGCCTGTCTGCCAGCAAAAGAGCGGCACATTTCGATTTTCTGACAAATGAAGAGCTCGCAGAAATGGAACAGGCCGTTAGAAACGGTCACAGACAGACTGATTAACCCGCCGATTGGATGGAAAAATGGGATTGTCCACATAACGCATGGGATCTGCTAAATAACGACAGCAGCACATAAAACGTAAATATTTTCCTGCAGCTTATCTCACAAGCCAGCTTTGGCCCAATGTCATAAAGATAAGCGGCGATTAAATTTTTACCATGAAGCACATAAAAAATTATTCTGAACCGTTTTCCTTTCTTTATCATCCTCATCTCTTACAGGAACGGACAGTATTTCATTTCTTAATAAACGAACTGAAGGGTTCGAATTATGAGATTTAAAATTCCCATTTTGTCCTTAACCATTTACCGTTAACCTTTTTTGATCTGTCCACATTCAAACACATGGGTGTATGTAAAAACATCCTGCCCCTGTCATGCAAATATTTCGGTATTTATCACCAAATGATTACCCAACGCATCTGTGACATTTATGAATGTTCATTTTTTGCGGTCGAATCTAAAAGATAAATTTCTCGTTAATATGATTTGTCTTCTTTTTATTAATAGAATTAAAAATTGTTTATAAACTGGGGAGTTAATAAAATAAAAAGCCTGAAACAGATTCATGATCTGTTTCAGGCTATATTTTAAAATAATCTTTTTACCTGTTAAAATGCGCCAACTGTTACTGAGCCAGGCCGTGCTATATCACACTGACCTTCAGCGCTAAAGACAATTTTTTTACCGTTGGAGGCTACACCATTTTCATCAACGGCAAATATATATGCTGTGTCACCATTTTGAAAAGAGCCTTGGTTTACAGTAAAAGTAATTGAATTTTCTGACCATATTTTGGAAACCTGAATCTCTTTATGAAGGCTTGCCGTTTCATTCCAAGTTGAATTTTCAGATATTTCAACTCTAGCCCATGTATTATTTACATATAAATCGTCAAAATACACATAAAAATTTTCAGTCCGAAAATAACGAACGACAAATGATCCAGAAAATTCCCTTGGGCAACCATACCCCCCATCTGAATGACAGTCTGGAGACTCCAAAAAATATCTATTTGACTCATTTGTATATTCTTTTCCGTCTATATAGAAAGCACTCACTTTTTTGCCATAAGCCTTTGTCGTATCTATTGCCAGATCAAACCGGTGCCATTCATTTTCATTAATTGTGCCCTGATTAAGCCGTAAAGGAGTGGAAGAAATTCTGCCATCTTCAAAATTTAATCTTAAATAAACTTCAGATGAATTAGTGAAAGATGAAATATTCCAATATTGATTCCCATATTGGCCAACAGATAATGTTGAAATGAATTTGCACTGTGCATCTATCCCGCGGAGGCCGTCAACAGTTCCAATTGGAAACATACACCATGCGGATATGAATAAAACTTGAGAATTTGTATTATTTGGATTATAAAAGCTACCGCTTCCGCCGGTCTTTTCTTCACCAAAAACATTGGTGAATGTTTCTGTTTTTTTTGTTCCCCTTGAAGCGTAGATACTACCACGACGCTGATTATCTTTTGTTCGCTGCAGACCATTAGGGCCATCATACATCCAAACATCTCGGTCCGCGACACCAGACTCAAAATTTTCCCAGGCTGCCGGCAGATAATCCTTATTAGGAGAATAATCTTTATGAATCCCAAAATTTTTTCCAGATATGGTTATAGTTGTCCCATGAGATATTGTGGTAGGGGAATCTGTTATACTTGGAGCGGCAAATGCCGTAAAACTAAAAAACAAATTTAAAAAAATGCTAATAAAAAACAACCTTCCTTTCATTTATACCTCCCTTACATTAGTACAGCACATCTTCATACAACCCTTACTTGCAGCAAAACCCATACCAAAGACATAACATCCCCCCAATATAAGCTTATATTATTAAATCAAAAGCTCAGCTTTCATGAAATTATTAATTTTTAGGTCAACAATCTGCTTAATCTAAAAACGTCCTATTAAAATGCCATAATCAAAGTAACACTATTTTATGCTAAAATATATTTCTTTTGTTTTCTGAGCAATCAAGTCCCATGAATATTTAGTGTCAGCTAAATATTTTGAATACGATCCCATGCGATTTTGCTTTTCACGATTCATTAGGATTTCAATACATTTTTCTGCGAGATTAACCATATCCCCTGTTTTTGCTAAATATCCATTTTCACCATCAACGATTGTTTCCCTAAAACCATCTAAATCATTAGCAACAACAGGTTTAGAAAATGCATATGCTACTTGCAAAATACCACTTCCGGTTACCTCATTATAAGGTAATACAACCATATCTGAAGCGAAAAAGTAAACAGGCAACTCTTCATTCGGAATATAGCCTAATTTTTCCCAAACATGATCTGCAATATTCTGCTCTGTTATAATTTGTTGGTATTTGGAATAGTCTCCGCAGGGCTCTCCGACTATTAAAAGTAAAACCTCAGGAACATGCTCTATTATTTTGGGCATAGCTGTTAATATATTCGCCAAACCTTTGTTCTCGCGAATTGCACCAAAAAACAAAATTGTTTTGAATTTGGGATCAATATGTAGAGATGATTTTGCGTCCGAACCAATAATAGAATCATCTGGAATAAAAAAATTATAGTCCCCGTGAGGGATGACATGTATTTTGTCTTTGCTGACTTTAAAAAGATGAGCTATCTCTTCTTTACCTTTAATAGTATGAGCAATGATCTCATTGCAAAGTGAATACGTAAACCATAATATCCATTTATGATAGAAACGAAGTTCCTTGTGCAGGGGCCTGACGTTATGTACTGTGTATATAATTTTGATATCAAAAAGTTTAAAAACGATAACCATTAAAACTTCTATGAGATTAACGCTTTGAAAATGAACGATATCAATTTTTTTCACAATAACGATTAATAAGGCTTCAAAAATATTCAAGGGATATTCGATTATCTTTATAACACGCCTGATAGCGGTAAAAATGCCATGTTCCTGATCAATGGAAGGTAATTTAATAATAATCCAGTTAGCAACTAAAAACATCCAGTTAAACACCTTAAATTGTTTACTTTTATCTATAAGCTCATATCGTCTATTTGTGAATAAAATAATACTGTCTAAATGATTAGCAAGCGAATCCAATAGATTAAAGGTGTAGTGCGCAATCCCACCATCACCAAGCGGTTCCACAACCAAAACACGTTTGGCTTTTAAATCAAAACATCTATTTTTCATAAATTAGGTTTCATCATTTTGTTTATTTCGATTTTTATAGCTCTTGCTTGCTTGGACACATCAAATTTTTTTGAAACAATCCTTATTAACCCTTTGGCTACCTCTTTTGATGGATTATTGAGTTCTTTTAAAATGGCTCTAAAGATTGCTTTTGAATCTTTTGGAGGAATAACGAAAGCTGGTGTGCCAGCTAAAACTTCCCTAAGACCTATACAGCTTGTTCCAATAACAGGAACACCTGCGACCATTGCTTCCATTGGTAATAAAGGACAAGCTTCTCTTAATGAGGGCACAACTAAAACATCCAACCCCTTCAGCGCAGAGGCCACATCTGCTGTGAATGGCATAAATCGAAAATAGGAGTTCAATTGTTTTCTCCTTATGTTTTCTTGTTCTTCCCTTATAAAAGCACCCCAACCATATGCCAGCACAACAGGGTTTCGCGTTAGATTTTTCTCTTTTGATAATAATTCAATTGCATCTACAAGATATCGAAATCCTTTTTCAGGCATAAAACGGCCCATGAAACCAATTAAGAAACATTTCTCAGGCAAATCTAATTCTCTGCTAAAATCCTTTGCGTTGGCTTTTGTAAACTGTTCTACATTTATTCCATTATGAATAACCACGTGTTTATCTGGAAACATTTTTAATATTGGAATATTTTCCAATATATTTTCTTTAGCGTCGGAAGAAACATGGTGAATGATATTAACCATGGGTAATAATAATGTAAGCAGTGCCTTTTTAAATCTACCCCTGATACTTCTAAACTGTTCCGTGGTTAACGTTTCGTGAATTGTCATTAAGTGAGGAATTTTTAGCAAACGAGCTGGAACTGCACAAAGAAGTCCTGCAGAAATGCCATGCGAATGAATCAAGTTAATTTCTTTTTTAAATAAAGAAATGGCGGACAATCTTAAGTCAAAAAGTTTGTTAAACTCTCGCCCCTTTTGAGTTACTGGAATAAAGTGAGGATTGAATTGATTCAAATCATGAAGAATATGCTGTGTGTCATCGATATCAGGGGCTAAAAAGATAAAATTATATTTGTTTGGTTCAAAATTATTATAGATATATTTACAAAAGGTTCGTATTCCACCAATTGGCCAGCGAATAAAAACAAGTATATTGTTTTGCTTGTTATTATGTTTTTCTGTCATGGATAATATCAATTTGACCACTTATATTTCATAAGTGAACTAAAATAAAGGCCATAATCAAATGTCAGTTTCATAGCCGAAAAATAGTAATTCTTCTCTCAAATGCTCGAGAAAAATATCCTTTTGCTTCTGTGACAATTTTGCTTTCCACTGACCGGATTTACCAACATTTAAAAAACTTTTTTGGGACTTATCTCCCATTTTTTCAAATCGCTCTTTTTTTTTGGCAAAAGACTGATTGTTGATTACTTTATCTATGAAAGCAGAATCTCTTTGGATACCCAAATAATTTAGTATCTTTTCGCATTCCCCATAGGGCGATGAAAGCATTTTCTCATACTGTACGAACAACACACCAGCATCCAGATATGGTTTATAATGATTTCTCCAAGATATTTTCAACCATTTATGAAGTGTTTTATCCCCTTGAATAATTGCCCTGCTCATCCTATTGATCTGATATGTTTCAGCAATGGGGAATAAGGACAAATACAATTTTCTCTTATTGATCTTTCTGAATAGCTGTTCAATAAGATTAATTTTATCAAAATTAAAATAATTAGCGCCTGAAACAGCAATATCTCTTGGGTCTCTCAGGACGTAGAGTAAATGAATCGAACCAGAGTTTGAGTTGATCTCTAAATTGATTTCATTTAACTGATGATGTGCCTTATAACACCTATAATCTGATACTCTGTCTCCTCCCTCTTTTGCTATCTCCGAATGACGTTCCTGCCAGAAGCCAGATACCGGGCATCCAACTAATTCTGCGGTTAATCTTGTAATCCAGGTATTACCGCTTTTGGGGTACCCCACAATAATGATATTCTTCATCCTGCTACCTTATGATTTACACTCTATTTGCTAATATTTATAAATCCAATGGGAAGTGATTCATGGGGTGAATGACTGATAGTATTATATAATTTCTTATAATCAAATCGATATCCCTTTTCCCAAAGTTTTAAAAGCTCTATTTCGCTATATCCTGTCGCTTTGTTTTGATATTCCTGTTGCACCCTATTCAGCGGGATATTTACAATTTTAGATACTGGAAATGAAACACCATATCGACTGGCAAAGGCATACTTAAAACTTTGCAAAGCAATTTCCAGAGAGTTAGGTGCATTAAAGTCAGACACTGATATCATGAATACCACTTCTTTCCTTGAAAAGACATGACCATCGACTGATAGCGGATATCCCCAGTATGACATGCCTTCATTCCATTCCCAATATATATGGGGCTCAGACTGTAATGCTTCGGTTAAAGAAGGCGCTTTTATTTTTCTATTTAACATAAAAGAATAAGTGATATTTTTACCCATCCTCAAACTGAAAACATATTTTTCAGGATCAAAGTCATTTACAAATGACATATCAAATTCATTTATAAAAAGGATATCATCGACCAGGAAAAAAACCTTCTTTGTGTTTATCTGGTTTAACAAAGACAGAAGATCTTCCCTGAATCTATTCTCCTGATGAAATTTTACCTGATGCGATTTGTATTTAACTTTTAAACTGTCATATGCGCGTGAAAATCCTTCGGTTGAGCACTTATACAATATATGCAGCGGAGAACAGTTTCTTACTAAATCAAAATATGAATTTAAAAGTGCATCCAATTGCATGGGTCTGTCTTTTGAAAAAATAATGCCTTCAACACCATTCATATCAGAATCCTGGCATGCCCCTACCATTTTATCAAAGCAATTTGTCTTAACAATCAAATCATAAATTCTTCCTATCTGACGGTAAGGCAAATCAGATCTATTATGCTTCAGTATCAGATAACCACGTTTACCAAGAATGGATTCAACTTTCCTTTTAATGACTGTTTTGGACTTTTCAAACAGATTCATAAACTATAAACCTTATTGGTGCTTCAATGAGGGGATGATATTTTCTCTTTTCGAATGAGTATTAAAATGGATCTGAAAGGGTCCGATATACCGGCAATAATTAAATGATATAATGCTTTTATTATATTTCTGTTTTCCAGATAGCATTGTCCCATCCTGAAATTCAGTACGGCGAATCGCTTTCTTCGTGCCGTGAAGCTATATGGATAGCGACTTGAGGCTTTTTTCAAAATGATAAATCCGTTTCGCCATCTCAGGTCCGCATTTTTGGCACTGATACTGTCTTTATGCCTCCGGTAATAAAATAAATATTGATCTAAATAGGCAATATTAGTAACTTCCGCAAGGCGTATAGCCATATCGTGATCCTGCGCAGACCGAAGCTTTTCGTCAAATTCACCAGCCAACTCAAATGCTGTTTTTCTGACAAGGGCATTGTTTGGCACTAAAAAATAACAGTCCATCAATACGCGTTCAGGATCAGATTTCTCGATATGACCCTGATCATAAAAACGGTATATCTTCTTCCCATTTTCATCAATTGCATATCCATTTGCATATACCAGACCTATATCCGGATGGGTTTCCAGATATTTTACCTGCATTTCTATTTTATTTGATGCAAAAAGATCATCGCTATCAAGGATTGCAATATAATGACCTGAGGCATTTTTCATACCCAGATTGATTGCAGCAGACTGCCCTTTGTTAACTCTTCCTTCATGCTCTAATATTGTGATATTATTTTTGTAGGTTTCAAGGATTGTTCTGGTACCGTCTGTGCACCCGTCATCCACACAAATAAGTTCTATATTTGAATAAGTCTGGCTCAACACACTGTCGATCGTTTCTCTGATAAATTTTTCTCTGTTATAGCAAGGAATAATAACAGATACTTTTGGGATATCAGCATTAGCTGACATATCTACTCCTATAGCTAAAATTAATTGTTGATAATTTCTGCTGGATCATTATCTTCAAAATTAAATTGAAAAGAAAAGTTAAGGCATGCCGCGGCCATACCCCCAAAAAGGTACCATTCCCAGCTACTTAAGCCAAAACATATAATGCAGTAGACCAGATACATAGCTGCCCAGGCTTGTAGCGACTTCACGATATTAATATACCACTGATGCTTTTTTACGTCTACTCTCCGCCGGATCAGAGCAAGATGGATGAAAATTGATTGAATATATTTTAGAAACAGGATTAAGCCAATAATTCCAACTTCCTGAATTGTCTCAATATAAAAACTGTGCGATCTGATATGGTATCCTGAAATATGATAATTGGCTTCAGCAGAAGTACCTAATCCATGACCCAATATATTGTTTATGACAAATAAATTATTAAAGCCGGTTGCCAGTCCTTTCATTCTGCCTGATACCGTATCATGCCCTTTGGCACTGGAATCAACAAGAGAAAAATACCGTTCCTGCATATCCGATGGTAAAAGAGTTAAACTGAAAAAAAGCAGCGGAATGATAATCGCAACAGATAAAAATATTTTTTTTAATTTGATTGTTTTTCCTGAATCGAAATAAGTTATGGTAAAAATAACAACCAGCAAACAGATTAAGCCACTTCTTGCGCCTGTTAAGAGAAGTACATACAAACAGAATGGCGTGAGGCACAAAAAAATGCTTTTTAAAATTATTTTCTGGCTTTTCCAAAAAAGGAAGTATAAAAAGGGGATGATTGTCACGATTAGTCCTCCAAACTGCGTTGGATTAAGAACATCAGCAGGCGCACTGCTAAGTCTATCTAATGCACTAAGCTCGCCACCAACCATGGAATAAGCATCACTTCCCCAATATCCTTCTGTAATATGTAAATAACCGGGTTCAATAATCCTGAATATCTGACAGCCAAGAAAAACAAACACAAAGACTTTTAATTTTTTTTCAGTATCAATAAAGGCCACGAAGAATAAAAAGAAGATAATCGCTTTCAGATAAAATTCAAAGCCATAATAAATGATTGAACCCGGCCACTTTACCAAGGGAAAAGATAATATGATATACATGATAAGAAATTTAAATCTTCTGGATATATCATTTAAAAATCGATTATTTCCTGACTGGGCAAAAAGCCAGCAACCTAAAGCACAAATAACCAGTATCTGATCAAAATGAATGATTGAGCAAATAGGGAACCGGTATGCAAACCGTAAGAAATAACTTAAGTTGTACAATAGAAAGATATAAAAACCAATGGATGCCATTATATTTTTTTCTTATGAATGAAGAGTTCTTTTGAATAATTTAGAAAAAATGATCTTACGTTCCTGACCTGAAACAACGAAAACAAAAAACAAGCACAAATAAATTATGGAGCATATACTTGCAACCATCAATATATTCAAATAACTGTCAGGGCGGATATAACCCAATAAACAGTGATATGATAAAGAGGCTATTACTACGGGAACGAGCTGGCATATCAAAACTTCGAATACATAATCAAACATCTTAAACCCGGCCACCTTTGAGACCTGATACAGAATAAATGGTTCAATCATAGCTGCAGGAACCAATGTACCCAGAGCGACGCCTACGATGCCATAATATTGGACAAAAATAATGCTTAAAATTAAATTTAGAATAGCTGCCGGGAACGCAATTTTGACCAATATACCATGACGTCCCATGCTTGTCAGAAAACGTCCCTGAAACGGATTTAAAAAAGGGAAAAAAAATGCAATGCCTATTATATATAAAACAGATTTGCCTTTCTCTGCATATTCAGGCCCCATCCATATATTGATAAACGGAATACCCAGGAACAAAGCTCCCATCAGCATTACTATTGCAATTCCTACCGTATATCTTGAATAGGATAGAAAAGAGGTCACAATATCTTCTTTATTTCCCTGGGCATTCAGTTCACTGAAGTGTGGCATAAAACCAAGTGTAAACGACATCATGATATCTTTAATCTTGTTGATCAAATTGACAGGAATTACATAGAATGGCACTACCGCGGGCCCCAGAAAAGACCCGATCACAATAGAGTCTGTGTTGAAAGCGATTCTGCTTGTGACACCTAGCATAAAACTTTTTAAACCAAACACATATAATTCCTTTATTAAAGCCTTATTTACGTATTCTTTTCGAATTCTGTATTGCCCATAAGATGGCAACATCAGCAAGGCCCATAAAACAAGCGCTTTCAGTGTATACAAAATCCCGGTCACTAAAGCAAAAGCAATAAGCCCATAGCCGTTTTTGAACAAAAAATAGACAATAATGTTGGTAATTATTATTTGTACCGCAGTGATAAAATTAATAAAATTATACTTCTGAAAACCTTCATAAAAGCCTTGAATAACAAGCCCTGGAAATGACTGAAACACCTTGAATGCGACAATCAAGAGAAAAAACGTGTATTTTTGACTTGGCAGGCCATCTTCAGCAAGAATTTCTGGGTATATAAAAGCCCATCCACAGATAATCAACGTGCAAAATGAACCAACCGCAAGAAAAATTAGAAAAAAAGAACTGTAGATCTGATTCAGCTTTTCTCTATCCTTTAGCGCATTATATTTTGCCACGTAACGAACGATGGCTGGGAAAATACCGAACTGAAGGAGCCCCATGTAACCAGTCACTGAAATAACGATTTCCCAGATACCATAATCATGGCGGCCTAAAGAACGGATGATAATAGGGGTCATGATGAAAACCATGGCAATATTCAAAAATCGCATGGCCACATTGGAAAATGAATTGGTGATAAGTTTTTTTAACATATTGTGTGGTTGATTCGTTAAATGGATTTGGTTAAATCGTTTTTATTAAGGTAGTGGTGTCATGATCCTCTATCTGTGAGTATTATCTAAAACATCCTCGATAATCTTAATCATCTGCGACATGGTGTTTTCTTCTTCAAATTGATTCACGTTAATAAAGTCGAAATCTTTTCTTTCTTCACCTGATAGTTTACGGTCAATTTCTTTTTTTAGAATGGTATAAATTGCTTTATGGTCCTCTGAGGTTATTACATAGCCACTATTAGTGTCCCTGATGATTTGTGCCATTTCACCTTCCCGGCAGATCGCAAGGATAGGGATTCTACACCCCAGGTATTCAAAAAGTTTTGAAAGAAGCCAGCCTGGACGGGTCTTATCTCCAATTCCTGCACATATCAGCACCATATCTGAAGCCCTGGTCAGTCGAATGGCTTCTTCATGTGGAACCCTGTCAACAAAATGAACGACGTGGTCAAGATTAAGCGCTTTAACTATTTTGGAAACGGCCGGAGAGCGTGAGCCTATTAATTGAATCCGGAGAACCTGTTCGTATCTTGCTTTTCCTTCATGATCCAATACATCCCACCATGAACGAAGCGCCCGAAAAAAGGTAAAGGGGTCCTTGTCGGCATAAAAAATGCCTGTATAACTGATAATAAATTTCTTTGGATCATTATCTCCGACAATATCTACCTTTGCTTTATCATAACTGTTGGTAACAGTGAAAAATTTATTTTTATCAACCTGAGTATGCTTTATTATTAGATTTTCAGTATTTGTTCTGGTTGTTGAAATGACCGCATCCGCCTTTTGAATCACCTTTTTTTCCATCCAACGCTCTATGGGATTCGTTAATTCAATGTGCCCTTTTTGAGGGTAATGATCCCAAGGATCACGGAAATCAGCAACCCATGGCAAACCTTTCTTTGAGAGGTAGTATCCGGCCAAGTGAATGGAATGTGTTGGAGACGTTGTAAAAATAATATTGTCTTCTGATTCGTTTAAAATGTCATAAACTTTTTTTACAAGCTTTGGCACGTGTAAAACATCCATATCCGGAATCAACAAGTACTTATCGATCAAGATTCGGGAATTCCCCCGAATAGAGGCGATTAATCGGTTAACTCTGAAAAAATTTTTATCTGAATCTTTGTCGGATTTGTGAAAAACGAATTCTCTAATTTTGTTTATATCATTTATGTCGACTGATCCTGTCTTATGGAGGTAATGAATAATTGTTTCTGGTGAAAGCTCTTTAAGAAGAGAAAAATCAAGAGAATTATTATTTGCTGGCAATTTTGTAACGATCACACATCTCCACCCTTTTAGCCCAATATGTTTGGCTAATCTAAATGGCCTCAATGCGCCAACGATGTTTTGGGGAGGAAATGAATGCGTAAGAATAAAGATATTTTTCATTTTGAATAGTGAATTGATTTCTTTAAATAAGGAATGACATATTCCATTCCGGTAAATTTCCACAAGAATTTATTGCTATCCCTTTCAACACCTATTCTGGGGAGTGTATAAAGATCTGTGAGGCTACTGGGAAGCCCCCCAAAAACGGCCCCCTTATAACCTGCAGCTTTTACCTGTTCAATTACTGCATCATTGATATCGCCGGGGTAGCTATTGGGGTAACAGAACGTTTTAACTTCACAATCAAGTTTTTCTTCAAGAATTTTTTTAGACAAATGAACTTCCTGATAAAGATCTTCTTCTGATATTTTTGAAAGAATAGGGTGATTAATTGTATGAGAGCCTATTTCGACTCCATGGGCATTCATTTCTGCCAGCTGTTTCCATGTTACTGATGAATACTCTGGCAGGGGAATGTTCGGTGTGTCCATATCAAGGTATTTCTCAAGTTCCCCGATTAAATCCCACTTTTTTTTATCTTCAACCTTTATGCAATAATCGGAAAAGGCTTTCCATGAAATCAAGGTAGAATCTATACTTGAAAGATCACAAATAAATCTTTTCTTTTCAAAGGAAAAGACGAATTGCTTCCTATTTGTTTTTTCCAATGCATAGGTGATTCGATCCGGCCACATCCATATTTTTTTGTCGATGAAATTGACTGTTGAGAACAGCGTCACCTTTATATTCATATCTTTTATTATTGGATAGGCAATTTGATAAAAATCAAAATAACCATCATCGACAGTGATTATGACAAGATTCTCAGGTATCTCTCTATTTTCAGTGATGAATTCTATGTATTCGTTTAAAGATATAATCTGAAATTTTTTTACAATCTGATTTAGCTGCCACTTGAAAGTCTTTCCATCTATTTTATACGGTGCTGGATCAGATTGGTCGCAAAATCTATGATATACAAGTATTCTGGGGTTGATTCTTTTTGCAAGAGTGCATGCGGTTTTATAAAACCCCGGCAAGCCGATCAGAAAATTTTTAATTTTTTGTTTATTTACCATCAATTTCTAACTTAAATATTCGGAATCGCCATCACCCAGAACAAAATGAAAATCTGAACCAACAGAAAAAGATTCAAATGCGTCGTTATTGATCATGACATTTAAATTGTCTCTTTCTCCACTATCGATAAACCTCTTTTTTTTTAATGAATCCCTTAATTCCACCATTGGCGTCCAGCATAAAACTTTTAAAAATCCACATTTCCTGCAAATCTTTTTGATATAGTCAATGGTAACTAATAACTCATCTCTTTTTCCCCTATCCCATAAAATATCTACTATTTTTGCTGTGGTCCCGCTCTGCCCTAATACAGCCATAACCGTTATTCGGCCATTTGATTTTTTGTAAAATATTCTATATTTTTTTTGAGGGATACGAAAATAGCGCCAATTCATGAAAGCAGCATTCTTTACTACTATATTCGGGTATTGGGGAGATACACTATCCCAGAATTCATCAAATTCCGCTCCAAATTTTTCAATTTCATTAAAACCTTTTTTCTGATCGATCATTATATCATCAATTCTGATTTCTGGCTTATACCAGCCCAAACGCCACAAAGACCAACCCGTAATAGAGAGAATAGACGTTAAGACCGTATCGGGTTCTACAATTCGGTACCCCATTTTAATAAGAATTTTATACATGCCGGGAGCCGTGCTTTTTGAATATAAAACCGGATAATAGTTAAAGGACATTGTATATAAATTCTGTATTATCCCCTTGCCACGAAAATCCGAATGGACCATTGAGTTAATGCTGAATGCTGAATTCAAAACTTTATCGTTGGCTTTGATTTTTAAAGGAATTCGCATTGATGCGCCAACGATTAAATTTTCACATTCTGCTATGAATATTTTAATATCTTTGATATCTGGATGTTGTTCGACTTCCCACGCCCACCGATTCATGTAAATGGCGGCATCCCCATAGACATTTCTATATAAATCAAATAATTTGCTTTTATTTTCCTCATCTATATTAAACAAACGGTATGTTATATTCATGACTTTATTTTTTTTATTAGCACTCGATTTTGCTTTAATAGAAATATCACCTGAGGCAGACCAACCCAAAAAATATAATAGATCGATTTTAAATCAAATTTTCTTATTGGAGCTGAAAACAGTCTTTTCAAACTGCAACTCCATAATGCATTGCAACCTGGTTTGGTTTCAAAATTCTCATTCACCGACAGTTCGAAACCAACTTCAAAAAAATTGATACCATCGATAATTGAAAATGATGAATTATACCCAAAACGAGGGTTGATCTCAATAAAATAGGAGAGACCTGTTTTCAGCTCCTTTCGGAAATCTATCGTAATTGGCCCCGTATAGTTACAATAAGATATAATTTCCCGACAAGTTTCTATCACTTTTTCATCATTTGTAAATTCTGCAAACAAACCCTTTGATTGATTTTGATCAAATTCGACATATCGGAATAAGGTCCATGCTTTAACCATGCCATTAATCGCATATCCATAGAAACAATAGTCTATACCTTCTATATATTCCTGAATAATTATCTCTTCTTTCAGTTTATCTTGCTTGCATTTATCTAAGTATTTATCGAGTTCTCCCTGATTTTTTATTTTCGTAATGCCTACACCGCCCGCACCGAGAGCTGATTTGGCAATCAATGGGAATCCGATGGTTTTCAACAACTGGAAATCAAAATTATTATGATCACCCATGATAATTGTCTTGGGAAGTATCACATTCGTATTTTCCAGAAACTTGATACAACTTGCTTTATTATCTAGATGTCCTATCAGTTTTATATCCGGAAGTGGAATAACTGTTGTTGTTTTTTCGAGAACACTTTTATAAACACTTAAAAACTTAAGACTTTCAAAATCACTTGGTGTAACAATGTCGATATTTTCTTCATCGATTACGGACAGTAGCTGCAAAACAACTTTATTGTCTTCTCCACTTAATTCTGTAAAATCGGAGACTGTTGGAATAAACTTTTTAAATATGATGCTTTTCTTAATTTTTTTATGATTATGCTCAATTCCTGCGAGGAAATAATTATGTGCGCTGTAACGCAAACATTTAATCACGTTGATTGAGAATTTTTGATTCTGACTTAAAATCAATATATTTTGTTTCGGTGGGAAATGCATTTTCACGATATTCTCCAATTACAATACAGAATGGATCTTTTCTCCCAACCTTTTGGATGCTTCCAGATTAATATGATCAGAGTCCTCGAAATAATTGGGGTTATAAATAAATTCCGGATCCAAAGAAAAATCCAGATATTTTACGCCATACCTATCAACGATGTGTTTCATCTCTGATTTCATTTCATCGATGTATTCTTTATTATAAAGCTCGGTATATTTGTAATAGTAGGGGGGCGTAAACAAAATTAATTCTATATTATCCTTTTTTAACATCGAAATAATCTCTTTTAATACTTCCAATGAATGCGCCTTAGTATAATAGTCGTTGTTCTTCAACGCTCTTTTATGAATTTGATGCTGCGATTCTACTCTTGCCTCCACTTCTTTCAGTGGAATCATTTTTGAATGACCTTCGATAACCGTATCTTTAAAATGCTCTTCGGGCGTATTGATATTCATAAACTTGAAATGCAGCTTTTTAAAAAATTTAATGGCAATGATTCTCCAATGATCAGATTGTATGAACGGTAAAAATTTACCCAAAATATAATTTTTATAATCATGGCTTACCATTTTCCAGGAAGGAATGTTATTATACATAAATGCCCTTGTATCTGACACCGTTCCGTCCGGGGAATAATTATCCTGGTATAATGAAAAATAGCCTATAGAAATAAAAACTTTTTTCACACTATTGTTTTTTTGATCCAGCAGAAATTTGAGGATATATTTGCATTCTGTCAGATCTCTACCGCCAACGCCCAATGCAATTCCTTCGAGGCCGATACTTTTGAAATTCAGCCCCCAGATGTGAGATGTACCGATAGCAATAGCCGCAATTTTATCCTTATTTTTCAGATATTTTTTTATGAGATATTTTTCATCGTCATGGCCGGTAAGAAAATAATTATAGAAGAAAAAAAGAAATGCATAACCAAAAGCAATAAATATCAAACCTCTAATAAAAAATGTTTTCAATTGAGTTCTTTAACTTGATAATTAAGGTTATGTACTGCCAGCACTACTATTTAAAACTGAAAATATATAAAGCTGTTTATCGAAAATTTACCAAAAATTAAAATAAGGTAGACAATAAAATAATAATAGGACCATCTGATGCACAATGGTTTTTCCATCAATTTGCCAAGCGCATCATAACGATAATTTGATAATTCGGCAATAATCAGAAAACAGATTAAAAGAACGGATATAATCAATTCATACATGTTCATACCCAGATATGCCTTGGAATCATGCAATATCTGCCATAAAATATTATTGACACCGTTAAAATTAAATAAATTGCAAATAATGTAATATGCGTCATTTAAAGAATTGGCCCTAAAAAATATCCACAAAAAGGTGACCAGGTGGAACGTGATTACGACATTAATAAAATTTCTTAAACGCCCTGGCTCTTGCGCAACTTTTGAATTTGCGCTGCTTGCTTTACGTTCCTGAAAAATTCTTGTTACAACAATAAAAACACCATGCAAAAAACCCCATATTACGAACGTCCAGGCTGCGCCGTGCCATAATCCGCTCAGCAGAAAGACAATTAAGATATTGTAGTACCATCGTTTTCGGCTTACTCTATTGCCTCCCAGGGGAATATACAGGTAATCCCTGAACCACGTCGTTAGCGTGATATGCCATCTTCTCCAAAAATCACTGATATCTTTTGCAAAGTATGGAAAATTAAAATTATTGGTCAATTCAAAGCCTAGGACCCTGGCTGCCCCAATTGCGATATCTGAATATCCTGAAAAATCACAGTAAATCTGAAAAGCAAAAAAATAGGTCCCAAGAATCAAAGGGAGCCCCGTGTAATCAGATGCATGGTTGTAAACTTGATCGACCAGCATTGCCAGCCGGTCTGCAATGACCATCTTTTTAAAAAAGCCCCATGCCATCAGCTGCAAACCACCCGTAATTTTTTTATAGTCAAATTGGACTTGATTATAAAATTGTGGCAACAGTTTTGTCGAACGTTCTATTGGCCCTGCAACAAGCTGAGGGAAGAAGGATACATAAAGTGCGAAAATACCAAAATGCTTTTCCGGCACTTTCTTTTCCAGATATACGTCAATTGAATAACTCAACGACTGGAATGTATAAAAGGATATACCAACCGGCAGAAGCAGATGGAGTAAAGGGATGTTGTACAATAGATTAAAATGTTCCGACAGAATTTTTAAGGAATTATTAAAAAAATTGAAATATTTAAATACAAACAGAATAAGAAGATTAGAGGCAATACAGGTAAATAAATATAGCCTTTTCTTTTTCTTTTGTTCTTCCTGATGTATTTTTATAGCCGTAATATATGTAATGCAGGTTGTAATCAGTATAAGCACGACATATTCAATCTTCCAGCACATGTAAAAGTAATAACTGGCCGTAAGGAGAAGAACCCACCTGTAACGATGAGAGATGCTATAATATAATAGACAAACTATCGGGAAAAAAATTAGAAATTTTAATGAATTAAAAAGCATAAGAGTTTAACGGGTTCATTGGGTTTGTTGAGTTTGTTGAGTTTGGGTGGTATCAAATACCAGATAGGCTTATCAGGTGTCTGGAAGTTTATCCCTGCACCACATTTCAAGTACCATTAAGGTCCAAATCAGGTAATCGTGATTTCTTCTTTTCAGTTTATGCTCGGAAAACATTCGGTTAACAAATTTTGGGTTAAAAAAACGCTGGACGTATGAATTTTTGCTCAGTACCAAATCTTCAGATATCTCTTTCCATTCTTCCCGTAACCAGTCTTCAATGGGCACGGCAAAACCCCTCTTCGGCCTGTATATGACTTCTCTGGGCAGAAGCCGCTCTGCGGTTTTTTTAAGTAAATACTTCGGATCATTATTCTTTATAAGCACTTCAGGTGGAATTGTTGCTGCAAATTCAACAAATTTATGATCCAGAAACGGCACGCGTGCTTCAAGAGAAACAAGCATACTCATTCTATCCACCTTTGTAAGAATGTCTCCCGGCAAATACGTCTTGAGGTCAAGGTATTGTTGTTTCGTGAGCATACTAAAATTTGAAACGGTACGAAGATAGTTGCGCATTACCGGCGTGGGATCTGTTGTCGCAAGGATTGCCATCAATTCATCACTGAAAACCGCATCATGTGTGGTGGCAATTCCTTTTGAAATACTGCGTAAATATCTCCCGGTTTCATCGCAAGCCAGATGTCTCAATGTATTTATTCCCGGAAACCATTCAGGCATCCATGAAGCGATATTTAAAAATACCCATTTTCTCAGCCGTTGAGGTATTGCAGATGCCCGCTTATACAATGAACCGGGAAAGTATCTGTCATAACCGGCAAACAACTCATCTCCGCCGTCGCCAGATAAAGAAACGGTAACATGTTTACGGGTCATTTTTGATACATAGTATGTAGGGATTGCAGACGAATCTGCAAATGGCTCGTCAAACTGGAACATTAATTCATTTATCACCGCTTCTGCATCAGGTTTTACGATTTCCTCATGATGATCGGTACCGTATTTTTTGGAAACAATCCTTGCAAATTCAAGCTCATTATACGTCTGGTTTTCAAATCCGATTGAAAACGTTTTTACAGGCTCACTCATATTCTTGGCCATTAATGCCACGACCATACTTGAATCAACCCCACCGCTTAAAAATGCGCCCAGAGGCACATCACTGATGAGCCTGATTCGAACGGCTTCATTCAAATAATGTAAAATACGTTCGATATAGTATTCTTCTTCAAACACATTGTCATGATTAAAAACAACATCCCAATATTTTTTTACAGTCGCCCTGCCTCGTTTATAAACGAGAGTGTGCCCGGGAGGAAGTTTTTGCATGCCTTCTATCATGGTTTCCGGATCAGGGACATATCCATAGGCAACATATGTAACTAATGAGGGGTGATGGATGGCACATTTCACATCCGGGTGGGCAAGAAGTGATTTGATTTCAGAGCCAAATAGAAAACTACCATTTAATTCCATATAAAATAATGGTTTTATACCAAGCCGGTCCCTTGCGATAAAAAGAGTTTCATCCTTTAAATCATAAATTGCAAATGCAAACATCCCCCGAAGATGCTCTACACAATTTTCACCATACTCCTCATAAAGATGCAGGATGGCTTCTGTGTCGGATTTGGATGAAAACAGATGCCCCTTTTTGATCAGGTCGTCTCTGAGTTCCTGAAAGTTATAGATTTCTCCATTAAAAACAATCCAGACCGTTTTATCCTCATTGTGCATGGGCTGAGAACCTGAAACCAGGTCAATAATTTTAAGCCTCCGCATTCCAATGCCGACGTTTTTATTAATCCATAAACCGCCTTCATCGGGCCCGCGATGATATATCACATCGCACATCTTCTGCAGAATTGACTCTGATATATGTTTATCTTTATTGCTATTAATCAGTCCGGTTATGCCGCACATAAATTTACCTGTTGCCTGCCAAGGATTCATAAAAAATTGAATGTTGTTGAATGATATGTGCAATATCAAATTGCTCTTTAATTTTTATTTTTCCATTATTACCGAGGCTAATGGCAAATTTCCGATCAGACAATAGACGTAATATCTTCTCTGAAAGATCATTATGGTTTCCTTTCTCAAACAATAACCCCGTTTTTTCATTTTCAATGAGTTCTTTATTTCCGTCCACATTGCTCGCAATGACAGGAATGCCTTCTTTCATCGCCTCCATTACAGAATTTGAGAACCCTTCTGAATCGGAAGTATTCAAAGCAATGTTAGATCCTCTGAGGAGCGAATCCACATCCTGCCGGTGCCCTGCAAATTTGACATATTTTTGAATATTTAAATCCTCTGCTCTTTTTTCCAAAGCCGGTTTAAGATGGCCATCACCAACGATTAAAAAAAATGCAGGTATTTTTTGTACTACACGCGGAATGCTTTCAATAAGGATATCTACTCTTTTAACGGTCCGGTTGCAATTTGAGACCAGAATAATTACAGGAAGATGATTTTCAAATCCAAATTCTTTGTGAATATCATATTGTGTAATATTCCCATCTTCTGCTAACGGGTCAAAGCAAATGCCATTATGTATGACATGAATTTTTTTATTGAGAATTAAAGGGGCAATATGGTTTTTTATCGCAAAAGAATTTACCAGAACAGTATCTGCCATTAACGTAACTATTCGATGGGCGAATGAGTACAAGGGTGTTGACCAGAACAGCAAGTCTCTTATAGAAACAATTGTTTTTGCGCCGGATAATTTCGCAGCCAATATGCCAAATATAGTTGCATCCTGAAAAAAGGTCTGAACAATCCGGCAATTATGTTTTTTCAATAGGCGTGCTGTTTGAAACAGTTTGTGGAGCCCTTTAAAACTAAAAAGCGAATGGACGTCAAGCATTTCAATCTGAACATTTTGAGGTTTAAACGGATGTTCTTTCTCACCTCTCAGCAAAAAAAGCGTAATATCAAACCGGGACCGATCAAAACCTTCAATTAGAAATTTCAATTGTCTCTCAGTGCCGCCAATGCCAAGCTGGTCAATAAAATATGCAATATGTGTTTTCATATTTTATAAACTGACTTCTAAATCTCACCCTGCAGAAAATTGTCCAGCCCGAAATCAGGTCTTGAAAAATGATTCTTCTGAAAAATGATATGCCACAAATCCAATGTTAAGATCATTAATATTTTTGTTGCGTTTTCATTAATATTCAAAAATAAAGTTTGAACATCTTCTGGTTTAAATAAATTATTGATAAACTCTGAATTTTTCAGTTTATTTTTTATTGCGTTTAACCTTTCTTTATCCCTAAAATGAATAACTGATGATATGGAGCCTCCCTGTTTGGGCCTGTCGAAAACCTCCTTAGGAATAAGTTTTTTTGATAACTCTTTATGTAAATATTTGGATTCAAACAACTTATTTTCTCTATCAACACATGGTGTTCTTAGGGAATGATCCAATTGTAAAATAAAATTAAACACGTTTTTATCCAGATATGGGGAAAAGACTTTTATCTCAAAAAGATTACTCATTCTTCCTGTTTTAGCTAAAATGCCATTTATAGCGTAATCTTTATTTAATACTGTACAGGAAAAATCAAAAAGTTCATTTTCATTATTCAGAGGAACGTTAAAATTATCAAACTTTTCGTTTGTCATGATTTTGCCACGCAGCGTTTGTTTGATTTCACTATCCATTAACCCATAAACACCGCGCCAGGAATTAATATTGTACCTGCCGATCAATTTGCCTTCCACTTTACTGAAGAAAGCATTTTCATTCACTAAAAAATTTCTACAGGAGAATCGAACGATACGTTGCCAAGTATCTAACAATCCATAAGTTTTTTTGTGCATAACATATCTATTATAATCTTTTGGGTTACAGGCATTAAATACTTGATCTGCCGCATCGCCCCCGATGATACTTTTACAATATTGACTGGCTGTTTTAAACGCAGCATAGGTCAACATGATGCCAGGCTCAAAAAATGGGTTCTCCATTTGCCATATAATGGTGGGTAAGTCATTTATCTCGTCGCCAGTAAACATGTATTCATTATGGTTTGTATTAAAAAGACTTGACACTATTCTGGCGTAATGCGCATCTGTATTCAGTTTTTCTGCGCCAATGCCGACAGTCGTCAGTGGCATATCAGAATATGCGGAACCCACGGCGACATTAATGCTAGTATCATAACCGCCACTTAGAAAAAAACCACCGGACGAATATTGGCTTTGAATATCGTGAATGCTTTTGGCAAGCAAAGAATGATATTGCTCCAAGGCTTCATTTTTATTAACAATTCTCTCATTATCAAACTGCCATGGATCATAAATTTGGGCGATTACGCGACCATTTTCTATCTTTACCAATTCTCCCGCGCAAAGCTGATGTATTCCCTGAAACATTGTATTGGGAGCTGAAATATATGAATATTTAAGATATTGATAAAGTGCTTTTCTGTTTATCGAATTTGCTTTTTCAGGTTTCAGTGATAAAAGAGGTTTCATATAATTACTGAAATAGATGCAATCGTCTTCATCTACCCAGTATAAAGTGCTGATCCCTGGAAACTTATCCTGAATCAAATAATATTTTTTGCTGTTACCATCCCAGATGACAATCGAAAAGTAGCCATTTATGTAAGCGGCGAACGTTTCACCATACGTTTTATAAAGATACCATATACAGGATAGATTATTATTTGAATGAAATTCTGGTATGGGAATTAAGTATCCGGTAATATTTCCCCAAAATGCTATAAAAATATTCTCTTTCAGAAAGACAATTGTATTACTGTTAGAAGAAATCATTATTAATGAATTAGTATCATGTAATATTTTATTTTTATGCTTATATAATTCAATATCATGGGCGTGTGCTTTAATGTTTTGGAAAGTTGAATTATTCTGCACTTTATTAAATATTCCTACCAGTATATCATCCATAAAATTTCATCCTATCTTCATATCGGATTCACTTTCCCATCATTATTCATCCGTACCAGACTGCTTCAATAAACATACATCATCAATATAAATTACATCCTTCCCTGACGGATCAATGGCATGCACGCCAAACGCATGGATATGATTTAAATCCATTGTACGGTCAATAGGTGCATTCACAATTTCCTGCAACGGGACTTGAATATTATTCCAGCCTCGTTTGAGTTCTATGTTTTTACTATATCGATCATTGTAATTCCTGCCAGTCTTGGCATGAATGAGATCATAAATTTTAAGAGTAACATTAATGTTATTAGCAGAGGTCTGATAAATACTCATATGAAAATAATTATACCCTTTCCAGTTTTTCGGAAAATATTTGAACCCAACGCCTGAATATTTTTTCTTGGTAAGTGGGACTTTTAAAGAGTACTTTCCTTCTATTGCAACAGAACCATCTCTTTTCAATTTTGAATTGCTGAGCCTTGAGGTTTCAAAGGGTGTTTCAAAACCTGCAATAAGGGGAAATTGCAATTTTGAAATTACTTCGTCTGATATTGTTATTGCCAAGGGATATATTTCAAAAATGATGATTAAAACGACACTTAACTGAGCAAAGCGTAAAATCGCTTTAGAAATCGTTCTTCTCGCCGGCGCTAAAAAAGCAATTGAGAGAGCACTCCCTTTCAGATCACGAATAACATCTGCAATACAAGCTGTTCGATTAAACTTTATTTGAATAATCTCTATCAGGCTGCCTACAAAAAAAACTAAACAAAAAATGATTAGGCACTGCTTGATATAAGTTTCATTCGCAAGATATTTCCAGTTGACTGTCAGAATATAGGTCCAAAGACAAAATGCGAAGATATGCCCCAGGCTCCAGGCTTGAGTAAATACGCGACCGGAATAGTAATTAGGTCCACCTATGAATAAAAATATAAAACATAGTATTGATATCAGGGTGAAACAAACCCCTTTGACGGCACGAAAAGTGACGTTATTCATGTGCATATTGTCTTGATTCGATATGCGTCCCATTTAATCGCATAACGAACTCTTATAAAGGGTAAGATAATTCAGGGCCATTTGTCGACTTGAGTATGCTGAAACGACTTTTTCATATGCACTGGTTGCCAATTTCTCTCTCAGTTTTATATCTTCGAAAAGCTGAGTTACAGCATGGCAGATTGCTTCCGGGTTGCATGGTTCGACCATTATGCCGGATTCCTCATGCTCCAAAACATCAGGAATTCCTCCTACCGTTGTTGCAATAACGGGTATTCTGGCAAACATTGTCTCCAAAAGTGTAATAGGCAGACCTTCTGTTAAAGAGGAAATGGCATATACACTAAAATACGGCATATACTGGTTGGCATTTTTTCGGTAACCAGGTATCAATACATGGTCTGACAACTCATATGCTTTAACGAGTGCCTCCAAATGTTTGCGTTCCTTGCCTTCACCAATAATAACCAATTTGGCATTTACATTTTTCTGCCTGATAATAGACAATGCCTTAATTAAATATTCATACCCCTTCTCTTTTGATAGCCTGCCAATAGTGCCTATGGTAAAATGACCTTTGCAAAAATCTTCAATATCTGGGTTGCTTGGGTTTGTTGAGTTTGTTGAGTTGCTTGGGTTGCTTGGGTTTGTTGAGTTGCTTGGGTTTGTTGTGTTGCTTGGGTTTATTGGGTTTGTGGGGTTTGTGGGGATGCCGTTGTTTATTATATGGTATTTTATTTTCTGATTTTTTAGTTTGGGGTTGGTCAACATGCCTTTGTTTACGATAACTACATGGTCGATAAACCGGTGACTGAACAGGTCCATCCATTCATAAACCCGCATTTTTGTCAAACCACTGGTGCTGGTATATCCGTGAAGCGTTGATATCATGGGAATTTTTCGTAACTTTTTGGGGATGAATCCCAATAGAATGTTTCCTTTATAACCATGGGAGTGGATTATATCAAAACGATTTATTTTGGCATATTTGAGAATTGCATACGCGCCTAACACATTCGGGCCAGGTGTCATTCTAAATTTTTCAACATGAAGTCCTCTTTGGACCGCTTCTGTTTCTACAGGTTTTTCAGGAATATTTTTTTCCCCAATACTTGCAATAACAGGCGCCATCCCAAGCTTGATCTGCTCTTCCATGAGATTAAGAAGCATGACCTCGGCACCGTACATGCCACCGCTGTCTATGATGTGGAGTACTTTTGGGTTTGTTGGGTTGCTTGGGTTGCTTGGGTTTGTTGGGTTTGTTGGGTTGCTTGGGTTGCTTGGGTTTGTTGGGTTACTTGGGTTGCTTGGGTTGCTTGGGTTTGTTGGGTTCATTGGGTTACTTGGGTTGCTTGGGTTTATTCTGCTGAGAGTTTAGGTATTTGATAAAGCCGGAATTCATTTTGGAGACTTTTTCTGCTTGATTGTATATTTCTTCAAACGCCTCTTGCTTTATATAGTTTTGATCAAGAGCAACATATAATTGGCTTTGAACCTCTGCTGCAGAACTTTTTGAAATGAATAAATATTGAATGAACTCTTTATTACTTTTCCGTGAAAATCCTTCTGCAATATTTGACATTACAGAAACATCTGCGCCTTGAATTTATCCAACCAAGCGGAAGTCTTTTTTAAAATTATTATTCATATTAATTGCTCGATAAACGAGTTGGACGAGTATTCTTGATTCCTGCCATGCTCCTATTTCTTCAAATCTATATATTTTCATTAACAATGACTTCCAAAACCATGACGACCCATTTTAACCCAAAGAACTCAAGCAACCCAAGTAACCCAATCAACCCTTACGGGGTGTCCAGGTGACCATTTTTTGTCCCATGATGAATTTGAGGAATGCATGGGCTGAGGCGACATTGAGTAGGACAAAATAATGGAGAAAATAGAGTAGCCTGGAGTTGTATCCTTTTTTCTCCAGCACAGGTGATATTGCCGCGCCTGTATATAATAGTGTCTGGATAATAAACAAAAGCTGATAGAACGGGCCTGAGGACCAGAGAAATATATTTGAGAAATAGGCTGCAATCAAAAATATAAAACAAAGATACCGAAAGACTTTATGCGACCATAATTGCCAGGAAAAAAGTCCGGAAGGTGAAAATGCAAGAAGATGTTTCATATCGTATAAGGCCCATAATGCGCGCAGTGATACCCGGACACGCATCCTGTATTCATCTTCAGATGCTTTTAAAGAGGGTTCTTTTAAAATGGCCTCTGGTTCGTATACAACCCTGTAACCCTGGTCAATAACTTTCAGCGGTAATACAAAGTCCGGCAGTTGGTCTGCATTCATTGGTTGATACAGTTTTTTTCTGACGGCATCCACACCGCCATCAACCCCAACAACCGAACCTGCGCCTGTCTCAAACTCACGGAGCATGTTTTCATATTTCATGTATGCGCTGCATCCATCGCCGATCGTTGAGCCATCCGGATTTGTGTAAATCATTTTTCCGGTAACATATCCCACACCAGGGTCCTGAAAATTCCTCATCAGTTTCTTTAAGACTCCTGTATCATATAACGAATTGGCATCAGAAAAGACCAGGATGTCGCCTTTTGCATGAGGTACGGCCATATTCAGTGCAGATGTTTTGCCAGCGCGTGGTATTTGTCTTAATAGCGTTACATGTTGGGATTGATATTTTTTCACAATATCATCTGTTTTATCTGTGGATTCATCCGATATCACAATGATCTCGAATTTGTCTTCTGGATAATCCAGAGATAGTTTATTTTGCAGAGTATTTTCAATACAATCTTCTTCATTAAAGGCTGCAATTAATATTGTTACAAAAGGTTCTATTTCACTTTTGATTACTGTTCTTTTTTTAAAGACAGATAGTAATAATGTAATTACAGGATATCCTGCATAGACATACAGTATCGCCATGAGGGATAGAAAAAATAGTGTTTTGAGTATCATGGGTTGGTTGGTTGATTGGTCAAATGGTTAAGTGGCCAACTATCATCATAGACGGGCTATTCATGACCCTATAGTCACGTATTTCTATATTCGCAAAACTTTACTCCATGATATTTTTCAGTATAATTTCGACATTTTTTTTCAATTCAGGCAAATCCAGCTGAATCACCTGCCAAATGATTTTTATGTCAATTCCGAAATATTCATGTATTAAAAAATTTCTTAGGCCAACTATTTCTGCCCATTCAATATTTGAATAACTTCTAATTATTTCCTCGCTGATATGGTTTGCGGCTTCCCCTATAACCTGTAGCTGAAAGACACATGCTGATTGAAGCATTTTATCAGTTTCAAAATTGTCATATAATATATCTGTTATAAATAGTTCAATATCCTTGATGGCATCAAGAATATGTTTGAGTCTTACTTCGTCTTTAGTTCTATTTTTCATAAATCAATTGCTTTTGATGATCTATTGTTGATTGTAAATATTTAGATATTGAATTAGTGGAAAGAAGATCTACTTTGCATTTCAACTTTTCCTGTAGTTCATTTTGCATCTTTATATACTTTAATCCTATGGGTTGGCTATAGTCCAGTTCTACTAATATATCGATATCACTATCAATGCCGGCTTGATTGCTTGCATGAGAACCAAAAATATATGCCTTTAATACAGGTTTATTTTTAAAGTAATCGGTAATAATGGCTATCTGTGGTGCTTGCAGCATGTTTGTAATTTCCTTTGTTTTTAAACCTGACACGTTTAAAAACAAGATTTAATTGACCTCACAATAACACACTATCCAATTTAATCATTCTCCACAATATCCCATTCGAAATGAGTGATGTTTCTTTCTTTTTTACTAAAGTCGATTCCGATTCTGTAAATCGGTTTTGATTGATCCATGTATTTTTCGTGATATTTTTTTAATTTGATTTGTTCCAATGCGTTGCTTTTTTCTTTGACCAGCTCTGTTACTTTAAACTCAAATATGTAAGTCTTATCTTCTGTGTGAAGGGTCAAATCGATCTTCCCATGATTTGTCGTATCTTCCGGAACAAGGTCAAAACCGAGTGACGCTAAACACGCATACACCACTGACGCGTAATACCCCTCATATTTCTCCAAATCATTGTTGCGATACCAGTCATGAGGGATAGAGGCAAAAAGGCTAAAAAATATTTTTTTGATCAACAGCAAATCACCTTTTTCCAATGCTTTATAAAGAGCTGTCTGTGCCGTATTCTTTTCATTTATATCCTTAACATAAAAATCGAGCAGATAATCAAGAAGACTGAGCTTAACTTCCATATTAGGATAACTCAAAGTATAAACTTGTCGGGGACCGACCTTTTCAATGGCTTTTATGGTCAGGTAACCCGTCTGAAAGAGCAATGTCTCGACTAACAGATTCTCCAAATCAAAACTGCCCAAAACATTTTCCCTGGCCTGCAGGCTTTCAAAATCTGGGATAAAATATTGTTTCTTTTTTAGAAGCTTAAGTAAGAATGTTGGTGTAGCTGACTCAAACCAATAGTTACCTACCATTTTTTTATCAAAATAAAGAAGAGTCGCGTATGGGTTATAAATTGGGCTCCCCAAAAAATTATACCCATTGTACCACTTCCGAATCTCATTCAAGTCCAAATCGGCCAGTCTTTCTCCAAAAACGTCCTTCAATTCTTTTTCTGTGTACCCACAAATATCACCATACCTGAAATCAAGACTAATATCCGTCAAGTTATTCAACCCGCTGAACAGATTGACTTTTGAAAATTTGCTCACGCCGGTTAAAAGGCAAAATTTAATATAGGCATCACTGTCTTTGATAACCGAATAAAAATTTTTCAGGCCTTCTCGTATGTTGGCTGCTGTTTTTGAGTCTGTGATATTATCCAGAATCGGTTTGTCGTATTCATCAATCAAAATAACAATACGCTGGTTATATTTCTCGTATAACAAACGAATTAATTCAGCAAAACGGTCCGGAATAGTATCATATTCCAAATTCAGTTTATGCTTTTCTGCATGCTGCCTTAAAAAGTTATACAATCGTTTATCCAGAGTTTCTCTGTCCTGAATGACCCCTGCCCCGAAACTGATATTGATCACAGGGTTGTTTTTACTCCAGTCCCAATTCTTTTCCAGATAAAGCCCTTCAAACAGTTTCTCATTACCGGAGAAAGCTTCCTTTATTGTATCAACGAGAAGGCTCTTGCCGAACCTGCGGGGCCTGGAAAGAAAGTAATATTTCCCTTCTGTGGCCAATTGATAAACCAATGGCGTTTTATCCACATAATAATAATTATTCTGAATAATCTCAGAAAATGTTGAGATGCCTATCGGTAGTTTTTTCATTTTATCTATTTTAAAGGATTTATCCAATTCAGTTTAGGAAAACGCGAGAAATCAGAATCGGTGGATGCCAATTGGCAGCCATGCTCAATCGAAAGAGCGGCTAAATGCGCATCTGTGACCAAATTTGCAACAGCTTTTCCTTCTATTAGCATCTGTTGAAATATGGTCCAATGCATTTCTGTCGGACGAATGACTCGTGTGCAAGGTTGATCCAGCCAGCTTTGTACACGAGCAATAGCTTCTTCAAGGGACAATGGCTTTTCAAATACTCTTGGATTGGTCCCGATCCGAATGAAGGCGGACAAAACCGTCCAGCACAAACAGACAGATTCACCCTCGGAGAGCTTATCATCCCACCACTCACATGCTTTCTTATGATAAGAAGACAACGAATCTTCCGCATATAACAATATATTGGCATCCACTAATATCAACGGAAAGACTCATCTTCGATCTGGGCTAATAGTTCCTGTATGTTATCTAAATTCCTGCCCGATTTCAGCCCCATGGCATGGGGTTTCGTTTTATAGCGCTGCCTGTCTGCTGGTTGTTCAACTTGGCTCAGCCCAGCTCTGAGTGCTTCGTTTATTACCATTTTAAAAGGTGTGCGAAGCTTGGCCGCAATCTCTCTTGCACGCTCTAATATATCGTTGTCTATCGAAAGTGTCGTTCTCATGTTGTCATCATAGCATCATTTTATGTGATGTCAAGGCATCAAACCATAATTCTGTTTGACTATTCAACACCTCAACCACTCATCTATTCTCCCAGTTTACTATTCAACCATTACACAAATTGACCAATCAACTATTAATATCTTCTTTGATATAGTTTTCAAACACCGGGTAAAATTCACGCATAAAACTGATGATCGCCTCATGGCATTCAGATCTTGTCTTTTCGCCAATCGGCATGGTGATTCTCACAAAGGCATTATCCTCACCCGCTTTAACCATTTTATTCACCAGTGAAGCGATCTTTTGAGAAAACGTATCCGGATTTGATTTGTCATAAGACTGGAACCAGTATACGATGAGCTCTTTTTGCTCACCTCGCGTGGCTGTCATCATGGCATATGAAATCTCATTATCATCCAAAACAAGATTGTGTTTCTCCTTATCTGAAAGCAACCATCCCTGACCTGGAAAACACACCATTGGGTCATGCGCGGCACCCACTTTTTTTGTTGTATAATAATACCCGATATAAAGAGAAACCCGGTTATCGCTGCACAAATAATTCTGGTTGAGGTAGTCATCGAGCATCAATGCGTCAACGATATTTTGTTCCAGTGGCGAAGAAACACTTTTTTCACATCCATTGATTTTAGATAAAGCTTTTTGTAGAGAGGTTTGCCTGTATACCGGTTTTGAATCCGTTTTCGTAAAAATCAATGCACTGGTTAAAATCAGGCATGATGCCAGGATGATTATTCTTGTGTTGCTGAGTTGTCCCATATTGATAATATTTTCCCTATTAAAACGATAATCGCCAATGCCAGAATAAAAATGATCATTCCAAAAGCTGTATGAACCGTGCCTTCAGTAAGATCATACTGGAAATAGTAAAAAGCCGCTGTCATCATAAATACCCTGACAATATTTACACAGATTGCTGTGGGTATGGCCGTTGCAAAAAGTATGCTTCGCAGTATATTCGATTTTAATGTAAAGTATCCAAACACAGCACTGAGCGTCAGAAGAGACATCAAGGATCTAAGACCACTACAGGCCTGAACCACCTGCAACGTGTGATCCGGCAGATGGATAACGTTCCCGTCTCTGTATATGGGTATTCCCAACATCGATGATATTCCCACACTGATCTTTGAGACGAAAAGCTGAAGAGGAATCGTCAAGGAAGAATAGATTTGACCTGGAACGGGAATCATAAACAACAAAAACAATATGGGGAACATGACTGCTTTCAACATCCTGAAACCAAACAGATATAATATGCTCCCACCAAGAAACGGAACAATTGATAAGGATTTTACAGTAGATATTTCAGCATATGTGGCCAATACATAAATGAGAAGAGATACAACGACAATAACAAGTCCTGAAAAACTTGAACTTGCAGGTATTTTCTTGAGAGCGTCTTTTTTCTGCCACACAATATAACAACTTATGGGAATAATAAAAAAACCATGGGAATAGTCATCTGAACTGTTCCAGAACAGAATAAGGCTCTTTAATACCGGGAAATATGCAATAATAAAGATTGAGAGCAGAAATCCCAATGATAACTTGTTTGAGGATATTACATGGCTCTGTTTGTTTGAATTATTCACGTTTTCAATTCTCCATTTGTTGACGACCTTAATTTCCAGTGAGTCAAGTTTAACATATCGTACTTAAAACGTATAGGGATACAACTATCCACTGAATAGTCTATGAAACCATAGTACCTGTCTCAAAATTCTTAATCAATCCTGTCTCAGCATTGTCTCAGTTTTAAACACAAGAATGGAATGTCCCCGGTTAAATAAGCCTTACCAAGCAAGCCTGGTTTGTTTAGCTCTCGTACTTTTGTCGTTTATTTTGTGGATATTTATAAGGTATGGGGAGATTTTATGACTATATAAAAACTTGGGGATATCAGGACAATAATTTCTTTGTTTTAAGACTTATTGCCTGATATCCCCGAAATATTTAAACTACAAATATTTATTTACAACTTTTTTTAATCGTCAACCGGCGGCGATTATGATTTTTTGCGTCTGGTTACTTGAGCAAGACCCAAAAGGCCAAGACCCATCAGAACCATGGTAGCAGGTTCCGGAACAGGTGCCCCAGTACCTCCGGTTACGTCGTTGGCACAGTAAACTGAATATGCGACATAAAACGGACCTTCGATTGCAATATTTCGCCCGGTAAAGATATACGTTAAAACACTGCCATCATAGGCTGGGTTAAAAGCGCCTGGCAGTTTTGTAAGCGCACTATCATTTTCCAATCCGCTGGGATGCCCTTCTCTTCCACTCGAAGCATATGTGTAATTGAAGCTACTTTCATCAACTGAATACAATCCATCAAAAGATGAGCTGTCATACTTGGCATCTCTTACATAATAATCCCAGCCACCTAATGATCCACCATCAGAATTGATGAAAAGTGAATCAAATTTCAACCTATTGGTGATATCAATCTCTACCTTTTCCAGGAGACCATCTGTGATGGTTACTCTCATATCACCAACCTGCGGGTTACCGATTTCATCCCTACTGTTGTCATACGCACTACCTGGGAAACCTGGCCAATAGTTCATGGTATCTTGTATGGTGTACGTCATGGTGGTTGCCATTGCCCAACCGCTCAATAAAAACAGTGCGGCAGAAGTTAATACTAAAATTCCTAATAATTTTTTCATTCTTTTCTCTCCTTTAATATTACAAATTAAATTTTCGTTTTATAACCTTTAAGATAAGGTTTAGCCCAATATAAAGCAATATGGGTGCCAAAGAAAATATTACCTGAGAAATTGATTGATTATCTTTTTATTTTAATATGTTATAAAAATTTAGACGCAGCAGGCTATCAATCAAGTCTCAAATGATCACATAACTATGAAAATAAAGTGATACATTTATATATAATATTTCTCATCAAAGGCAACTTATTTTTCTCATACCATTGTATTAGATTAAATATTAATAAAATAAATATCTTGCGTTAACCGGAACGCTTTTTTTCTGGTTTTTGTCTCGTTTTGATTGGTTAAGTGGTTGCGTTGAAAAATGGTTGAAAAGTTGATTGGTTAAATGGTTTTATTCCATTCTCCATTCTCTAAGGTTAAGGCATGTTCTATTAAATAGTCCCTAAGGGTTATCAGTTGGCAATGTTTGAACGCATCAATAAAAGACCTTAGTTTTGAATATGTATTTTTCAAATTGACATAGTGTCTGAACTTTTTATACCCGGAGGCGTTTATTACCCGTGGCTGTTCAGGGTCAAATTCCCACGGATGTGTGTAGAAAAGGAAGGCCTTGTCTCGGGACAGAATCGACCTGACACCTGCTTTCATCAAAAACAAAGGGATCAACCTGAAATATCCGCCACCGCCCCACGGCAAAATCTGATTCCCGACCTTAAAGTTGCTGACAGGCAGTTCATAAAAGGTTTCTGAAAGTTTACAGGCAACGCCTATATTTTGTTTGCCGCTTAAATCGATACGGCCATATCGCTCGTGCCTGTCAAACGAATTATAGCTGGAATCATACCTGTAGCCGCATTGTTTCACTACGTCCAGGATTCGGTCATCAATGGCAAAACTGGGTGCCCTGTAACCTGTAATCTGTTCTCCAATCAGATCTTCAAGCAGCGTCTTGCTGTCTGTCAGGTCTTTCCTTAACGCCTCATCCGAAAGATTGGAACAAAGGTGGTGATGATAACCGTGGGACGCTACTTCATGACCTCTCTCATGAATTGTTTTCACCAGGTGAGGAAGCCTTTCAGCGATCCACCCCAGAACAAAAAAGGTAGCTCTGATTGATTGGTGGCCGGTTGAATTTTCCAGGTTTACCGAATCAAACAAATCAAGAAGTGTATGAACATTCTGTTCGACCCTGAGTTGTTGTGATCCCCATGTCGAGTGGTCGATCCAGGGTTTGAAATTTTCAACCTGGAACCAGTCTTCAACGTCAATTGTAAGAAGGATATGGGGAGGCATCAGAACATCTCACCGCAGTTTGTTGGGTTTGTTGGGTTTGTTGAGTTCATTGGGTTTGTTGGGTTCGTTGGGTCTGTTGGGTTCGTTGGGTTCGTTGGGTCTGTTGGGTTCGTTGGGTTCGTTGGGTTTGTTGGGTTTATTGGGTTTGTTGGGTTTGTTGGGTTTGTTGATTGGCCAGTTCTTTGATTAAAGCCTGAAACAGATCATGACGCTGATGAATTTCTTTATAAATACCCATGGCCGAGGCTTCATTATAAACGTGTGTTGTCATATTTCGTGCTTTTAAAAGTGCCAGCCATTCCTCCTCACTATGTATCCAGCCCATTTTAAAAGCCTCTTTTATGCACGACTTGGGAGAATGGCAAAGCACCCCCTGGTCTTCCATGAAAGATTTAATCGCTTTCCAGGCCAGTTCAAATGTGAATTCAAAACGCTGAATTGTGCCATCTATGGTCAATGGCTCTGAAACGGGAATTTCGAGCGCTTCCTTAAGCCGTTGAAATGCATCCTGGAGCTGACACAGAAGTTTATCTTTTTTCATAAACGACCTCGATTTTTTTTAACGCCTCTTCTGAAAAAGTATCATTTCTTCCTGTGAAATCGACTATGTCTATAGAGTACAAGGTGTCAATCTCATCTATGGATGATTCTATCCGGGCAAGTTTGACAAAACTGAGTTTTTTTTCAGCTATAATTCCAAGATCGATATCCGCATTTTTATTCTTGTTTTGATTATCCACCCTTGAACCGAACAAAAATAATTTTTTTATTGTCGGTTCGGTTTTTAGGATTGCCTGAATGATTTCTTCTTTATGCGGGAATTCGCTGGTCATAACTCACTTGAATCTTACAATCAGAACACCCCATGAAAGAAAGCCTCTATCAGGGATGTTCATTGAACATACCCTGTAGAGGCTTTTTGCAAGTGATATATTTTGGAATTATAATCCGATACCAAACAACCTTAAAAATCTGTTTCTCGATCGTGCCTTTGTCTTCTGTTCTTCTTTTGGCTGGACAGAATCCGTTTTTGATTTTTCGATTGTTGGGGTATCAGATGGATCTCCCGTGTCTGGAGAGCCTTCATCCACGCCAGTCAGTTTTGGCGGTTCATAATTGACTGTCAGAGAGTGTATGCTTTTATTATCAGCAGCATCAAAAGCCGTAACGATAATGGTATTGAGCCCCAATTGAAGTTCAATGCCGTCTATCGACCAGTTTGTAGTGCCATTTGCCGTACCAAAACCGCCGGTTGTGCTGGTCCAGGTCACTCGGCTCACGCCGATGTTATCTGTTGCCGTACCTGCCAGATTCATCCTTGATACTGTGGCATCGAATGTTGTTCCGGTTGTCGGTGATACCAGTGAGATGACCGGCTTTATAGTATCCGGCAATGTATAGGTAACTGCCAGGGTATGCGATGCAATGTTACCCATGGCATCCTGTGCCGTGATACTGATTATATTATTGCCTTCCTTCAGATCAATGGTTCCTATAGACCAGTCACTTGTTCCACTAGCGTTGCCACTTCCTCCTCTGGAATTTACCCAGGTAACCTTTACAACACCCACATTGTCAGATGCCTTGCCAGATAGAGTAAGGGGAGTTGAACTGGTACTATATGCGGTTCCTGTCACTGGCATGCTTAAAGAGATGGAAGGATTCACCGCATCATTTGATGTTCCTGAATTATAAGTCACGTTTATTGTATAACTTCCGACATTCTCGGCAGTGTCATACGCGTTCACAAGAATCGGATTCGTCCCTTGTGCTAAAATAATGTTGCCGGTAGACCAGTTTGCTGTTCCCGTGGCCGTTCCGCTTCCGCCTGTTGCTGAGTTTGACCAGACAACCTTACTTACACCAATATTATCTTTGGCTGTTCCGGACAAATTTACCGAAGCCTGATTGACAGTATAGGACGTCCCCGTTGTGGGAGATACTAAAGCCACAACAGGTTTTTCTGTGTCCAGGGCCTCATAGGTAACGGTTAAAGTAATACTTCCCATGTTACCGGCATTGTCGTGCGCTGTGAGCGTTATTGGATTAATGCCTGTTTCCAATGACACATTGCCGACAGACCAGGTATTCGTGCCTGTAGCCGTACCGCTCTTGCCTGACGAAGAATTTGACCATGTAACTTTACTTATGCCAATATTATCTGTGGCTGTGCCGGACAAATTGATTGAAGCCTGATTGGCAGTGTAGGATGTGCCCGTTGTGGGTGAGCCCAGTGTAATAACCGGTTTGGCTGTATCTGTCGTATCTATTAATGTGGTCAGGATATTCCGGGTAACATTTAGTGTAACACTTCCTGTGTTGCCGGTTGCATCATATGCCGTAATGATTATTGGATTGCTGCCGGAT